>Ga0307976_1000302_pt1 | contig 29844 bp, 23 predicted proteins | sample OrgLakmetagen919_FD_201836 | JGI IMG/M metagenome (GOLD analysis project Ga0307976, IMG submission 201836) | Saline water microbial communities from Organic Lake, Antarctica - #919 | ecosystem: Environmental > Aquatic > Non-marine Saline and Alkaline > Saline | place: Antarctica: Organic Lake... | reverse complement strand
TCCTATCGCATTAATCGTTCTCAAAGCAAGGAAACTATTTTCAACAATTTAATAAGGAGAATGGTTACCACTAAAAATATTACTCACGCTCAATTAATATGTAGCTAAATAGTGACCTCTAAAAATTAATATCATGATGCCGGTAATATTCCTGTTCACAAATGATTGCGGCTTGATTTTCTGATCTTTCAGCTTAAAACCATTTGGCTGTTTCTTTGTTTGAGCTTTTAGAACCAAAAAAACAGACAATTATGAGATTCTCAGACTTCAAAGAAAAAGCCAGCCTTTACAACGGAGTGGAGATGCCCTATGTGGGCCTTGGAGTTTTCAAAATGAAAGACGGAGAAGAGGTGGAAAACGCAGTGAAATGGGCACTTGACGCCGGTTATCGCCATATTGATACTGCTGCTGTTTACAGGAATGAAATCGGCGTAGGCAACGCCATCCGCAACAGTTCGCTCAGCCGCAAAGAAGTGTTTATCACATCAAAACTTTGGAATACTGAGCAGGGCTACGCCAGTACTAAAAAAGCGCTGGATGAATCCCTCAAGCGCCTGCAGACCGATTATCTTGATCTCTATCTGGTACACTGGCCTGTTGAAGGCAAATACACCGACACCTGGAAAGCCATGGAGGAACTTTACGACGAAGGAAAAGTCCGGGCTATAGGGGTAAGTAATTTCAAACAACACCATCTTGAACGCCTGCTGGATTTTGTCCGCATCAAGCCTATGGTCGACCAGATGGAGTTTCATCCTTACCTTGTTCAGCAGGATTTGGTGGACTTCTGTGGAGCCGAAGGTATCCAGTATGAGGCCTGGAGCCCACTAATGCAGGGAGACATAGTAAATATCCCTGTTGTCAGAGAGGTGGCTAAGAAATATCATAAAACCGCTGCACAAGTAACCATTCGGTGGGGTTTGCAGAAAGGGATCGTTATGATTCCCAAATCTTCCAGAAAGGAACGAATCATAGAAAATATCGATGTTTTTGATTTTGTCATTGAAGAAGGCGACATGAGAAAACTGGACAACCTCGATCGTGACAAACGATACGGTCCCGATCCGGATACGTTTGAATTTTAGGAAAAGTGCTTACAGCAAAAGAAGAACCCCGCCACAGATGGCAGGGTTGATTCGATAGTTCTAATAACATTGTGATTACCCTTGTCAGAATGCAGAGACAAACCCTACGCTGAATCGTCCGTATTTGTTTGGCTCGGCAGACTCCATCACGTAAGAATATTCTCCGGCCAGCCTCACATTCCTTCGCAGCAGATAACCCATATGAAAAGTCACAGCCTCATAATTGGCCGGAGTGAAATCGGAGTTTACTTTGTTATACATCGTAAGCAGATACCAATCGCTGTTTTCGGCCTGGGGACTGTAAATCAGCTCTGCCAGCAAACCTTCGGTATCCAAATCTTCCGCGGCGTTTGCTGCTCCCGGATGTGTAAATACCTCAGAATCGTTACGCATCGTGTATTGAAAATTGAGCTCCCAGCGGTCGTCGACATTGATGGTAAAGTCAGGACCATAAATCAGCACTTCGTTGGTTACCGCATTACCGAAGCTATTATTCAGCTCTTCTTTGCCGGCATATGCAAAAGCGCCAACACGAAAATACGCTCCGATATTTTGCGAAATCCGTCCAAGGTAGTTCTTATAGCGATCCTTATCAAACACATGATAATTGCCGGCCTCGCCGATACCATTGCCATTCACTATCTGCAGGGTCAGATCGGTGCCGGTATCAAACCCATAGGTCATCATAACACCCCTGTCGTATTTCATCGTAATCTGAGAAATCCCTATTTCAGAGGTGTATAGCTTATAGTCCTCCAGTTGCAGGCGCAACTCCCTCTTAAACAGCGGGTCGGAAACCTGGAACTGTCCCAGAGCTATATCCAGCTCACTGCCAAACAAGTTATCATACATCAAAAAGGCATCTTCTACGCCGGCTACAGCGCCACGCTCGTTGAAGTAAAAATAGAAATAGTAAGAAACTTTTTCAGATAATGCTCCTCCGGAGAGCAGTTTAAGCAGATAGGGACTGCCAAAATCGAAGCGCTCCCCGTTGCCGTTATTATAGGATGCAAATCCGTCTAACCTCACGGCAACAGGCAAATCACGCAAAAGCGACAACTTATCATCGCCCGCATCCACGTAATAGCCGGGGGCATCATATTCTTCGAGCTTAAAGCCATTCCCGGCAAAATCGTCACCAAAGTCCTTCAGACTAGGCGCCGCCGTGGCGTGGCATGTTTTACAACTCATGCGGTATTTTCGTGCAAAAGCCGGAATAGCCTGAGCATATTCAGCCAATGCCATTGTGGCCACCAATGTAATCATCAATATTCGTATACTTTTTTTCATAGCGTTTTATTTTTATGGTATGACATTAATTTCCGTTGAGTGGCGGTTGATTTCATGAATAGCATACTCCTCAGGAGGCACTTCCAGCAACTCCCCTACCGGTTTTACCAGCAGGCGGTAATTCAGTACCGCAGTTACTTTCAGCTTGCCCGGAGCAATATCGTAAGGGATATCAAAAGAATAAGTTTCCAGTTTTGTTTCGCGGGGGCCGATGCGATAATCCACCCCCAATTCTTTAGTATTCCACTGCATAATGGTCATCCTGCCCTGCGGATCGAAGAAAGGCATACGGAAAATGCGGTCGCCAACAGGGACATCTTCGCGCTGCACCCCTTCAAAGTCTTCTATTTCCAGCGGAACGCCCATATCCTGATACGCTTTTTCATTACTGGCAATCGTATATTTTTCTCCTTCAAACCCTTTCTTATCCACCGGCAGGTGATACACCTTTCCGCTCTCATCTTCCGCTTCAACATGCAGCCACAGAATCCGGTCCTCTACCGATCCTGTAGGGAACTTGTGGCCGGTTTTCTGATTGAAAAGCGCCACGGTAAACTCAACCGGGTCACCCATCAACGCTTCACGCGTATCGGGTTGCACACGCAACTCTATTACGCCATTAAGCTTTCCGGGGTCGTGGGCGCCATGAAACAGGTGCAGCTTAGCATCCTCATAGGTGGCTCCCATTTTGGCTGTTTTAGTTTTCGCTTCGGTCATATGGCAGTCCTGACACTGCACCCCTTCCTCCGAATAGGGCCCTTCTTCCCACTCGAGCTGTGTGGACTTTACCCAGGCGCCGAAACCACTTTTTTCGTTGTGACAAATACCGCAAAATTTCGCCTGGCGGTGCAGCTCCGTTACTTTAATCTTATGGTCCGGAGAGTCCGTTTCACCTTGCCGGGAACTGAATTTGGTAAACCCCGGTTCTACGATATAGTTAAAATTATAAGCGGTATCGCCTCTGATGCCTTTGATGTTATGACACACCTCGCAAGAGACGCTCTCGTTGGCACGGCTCCCTTCTGCAGGCCTGGGCGGAGGAATATCGCCGGCCATATAAGCCATCGGAGTGTGGCACCCATTACATCCCTCGTGCACCCCCTTCATCTCCGGATCGTTTTCAGAATGAGCTACCGCCAGCTTAAAATACTCTATCTCATCCCAGTGATGTGTGTAAGCCTCTGCCATCATACTTTGCGACCACTGCTGATAAATGGCATTGTGGCACGAGCCGCAATACTCAGGTTTGCTGAAATCATCGTAAGTGAAATCCCCTTTTTCACCGCCCTCCTTCAGGGGCATTATCAGTCCAAAAACCGATGCAACAGCAAACGCAACTAATCCTACTACTGCGATTTTCTTTTTCATAGGTCAAATTCTTAAGATGTGAGGACAAAATTACCATTATCACGGCTGGAAACCAAAATTAAAACCTCCTAAAACCCTTATTCAGAATGAATATATATTATTCTGACGGATATGTTTTAGAGCATTCCCCACCCGGGATTCAGACATCTTTTCTTCGTGTTTTCCATTACTATTCCTGCAAAAACAGATTAGGAAAGCGGCAAAAATTATGCTAAGACCACGAGTTCCCATTTGGGCAACTGTGGTTTGCGGCGGAGCCAAAAACTCTTTTTGAGGTCATTAGATAACTGCATATTCAATGAGCTTGATTGATTTCCGGAAATTAGATGCTTCCCTTCGATGCTCCGTTTCACTTTGCATCTCCGGTCAGCATGACGTTGTTTTGGGGGTGTACAAAGAAAAAGGGCGCGCCGACACCTTGTTATATTCCATATGAGTCGGCGCGCCCTTTTTCTCTTCTAACACATTGACCAACAGTCATTCCGATGACCGAAATTGCGCAAGTAGACGGTAAGAATTCTTACACAAATTTTTAGCGCAATTGAGGGAGGAGGAATCTAATGGCTTCAATCCCACAATGTCTAAACGAAATCTCGTTATAAAACACAGCGCTGACAAATGAACATTTTGGCGTTGAATAATTCCAAATATCCCTTGATTTTAATGAATACTACCATATGTAGTTAACTGCTGACCTCTAAACTCTTTTAACAAGTTAATGTAAGTTATTGTTTTTCATTAGTCCCACTCTAAAGGGCAGGGTTATGATTTGATTGATGAGTTCAGTTTAAAAAGCTCGAAAGTTTATACGTTTGTAGGTTACTAAGTTGAATATAAGGTGTTTAGGTTAAGTTGGCAAAAAGCAGTTGACAATTCCTCAATAAATCAGAATACGAATTAACTATTCAACCAATTAACAAATCACAGTTAAACCAATCAACATATTATGTTATTCAATAAAAATATTGCTGCTTTTTAGATCAGTCTTATTGATATACAGAGCTTTATCCAAATTCATATGATTTATATAACCTCTTTAGAATCAACCCATTGATATTTCTTTTTGTAAGCGTCTCCGTGCTTAGGTGCTCTTATGTTTAAATTGAGCTGATATATGACACCCCTCCCCTTGCCTAAAAAGAAGTGCATGATAGTGTGAATTAAGAAGATACTAATCTTCCTCTACGAACTCATAAGCCCCCAGGTCAGGTTTTTGATTGGTAGTGCGCTTAACGCCATTCTTATCCTGTGAAAGGTCAAAATCTGTCGTTTCCTGAATAATGCGCATATTTCCTTTATCGATTGCCGGAGATATGATAGTATCTAACCGGAAGTCAAACTCCTGAGGTTCCCTGAACAAAGGGTCTTCATTAAAACACTGCACAAACTGCTCATCGTTATCGAACGCCCGGTTGGTTTTTATGAGCGTGTTTTCAAAGCTGTAATTGAAGGCTGCCTGTGTTGTTTTGCTAAACACCAGCTCTTCATTCAGGTTGCCGTATACGATGCTGTTTCCGAAGTATGCTTTTTCGAGACCACGAGCAATCGTATCTCCCTCAAAAATATAGTAGTTATTAAGTGCCAATGAGGCGGTTTGCCGGCTGTTTCCCGACCAGTAATTGCCAATAGTGCAATGCCTGAAGTCGTAGTTGCCCCCGATATTAAGAATTACAGCATGCTCTCCGCAGTTTGAAAACACCGTATTACGGGCCAGCACGTGCGACCCCTGCGCCAGCAGGCCATAGCCCTGCATATTATCTATAATGGAATTGGTAAGCTTAAGGGTGGGGCCGGAACTGTTACCCACGGTGTCCACACGGATACCCACCATTCCGTTACGTATAACAGCATGGTTTATTTCGTTATCGACACTACCGGCTGTGAGCCAGATAGAACCCCATTGTCCTGGGATATGGTCATACCACTCTTCGAGGCGGTCTCCCTGAACGGTCACCGGATTTTCGAGTGTTCCGTGAATTTTCAGCGAAGCATTGCTGTCTACCGCCAAAACGGCATCTTTATGCATATACACGTCAGCGCCGGCTTCAATTGTGAGCGAGGAGTTAAGAGTATCGCTAACAATAGCATATCCATAAACCACATGAGGTTTTTCGGCTGTCCACACATGGTGCCCCTGCAGTAATACGTTTTTATGAAAATGCGCATTTTGTCCCCATGCCATCAGGTTCACATCCTGGTAATTGCTGTTGGTCTCAAAAATCACCGAGTCTTTAACAACAAAAGGCAGGTTTTCCCGGGAAGGATCGATAGTTGCGCGCACAAACACATACAGGCTGTCCTTAGCTTCTAATTCAATATCGGAAAAAGTGTTGCCTGCCTCACCATCCACATTCAGGCTGAACGGTGAAGAGTTGCCCCCGGCCAGCTTCAGTTTGCTTATCTTAATAGCTTTATCATGCGGATTGTAAATACGAAAATCGCGGGTAACAGAGCCGAGGGTGGAAAAAACCGTATCGAAAGAGACCGTATCCGTTGAAAAAGTAAGCTTATCCCCCTGTGAAGTGGTTAACTGTTCTTCGGGCTCACAGGCTGACAGCAACACGAGTGCAAGCAAAGAAAGAAAGGCTATTGTTGTAATGGTTCTCATATAAATGCTTCTGCAAAATAATACGCAAAAGTAATGGTTTTATTGTGGAAGCCTTACCGGTTGCAAAAAAAACTCACCCAAGGAGTAGTGTTCTCCGGTGATTTTCAGTATAGTCCCATTAGTGCCTTATTTCTAATATTCTTGCATTATTTGGCAAAAATTCCAAAAAACAAATAATAAACAATAACAAAATTTCAAATACGAAACAAACTACTTTGATTTTTCAATCATTGAAGAGTTCAGTTTAAAAAGTTCGTATGTTTATAGGTTTGTAAGTTATCTAATTAAAAATCAGTAATTTAATTTAAACATCATGTTTTTCATATAATTCAGGTAATCAATACATTATGACATTTAATAAAAGAATTGCGGCTTTTTAGACGGGCCTCGCACTATCAGTCTTTGCTGATAGCGCGCCACGCTGTGGCTTTTCTATTTTTTGACGCTGTATTTTACAAATAGTTTGCTGCGCTGCAGCAAATTCCTGAAACATCCTTTTAGGAGAAATAGTGTAGCGTTCCTTTCTATTTGTAAAAGAGAATCTGCAAGGTGCCAAAAGGTGCAGCGAACCTTCCTGTTTGTAAAAGAGAACCTGCAGGGTGATAAAAGGTGCAGCGCACCTGCCTATTTGTAAAAGGTGAGCTTTGTGATAAATAAAGGTACGGAGTACCGCACTATCAGTCTTTGCTGATAGCGCGCCACGCTGTGGCTTTTCTATTTTTTTGACGCTGTGTTTTACAAATAGTTTGCTGCGCTGCAGCAAATTCCTGAAACATCCTTTTAGGAGAAATGGCGCAGTGTTCCTTGCTATTTGTAAAAGAGAACCTGCAGGGTGACAAAAGGTGCAGCGCACCTGACTGTTTGTAAATGGTGACCTTGGAGAGAAGTTCGTTTAACGGATTTATTGGGCAGGTAAGCTAGTTTGTGTGATTGGTGCTGTCGCGATCGAGGGGACCGGATAAGAGCTTTGCAGATCGTGTAGAAGCCCCGGAATGCGGTCTGACATAATTTACTCATAGGGCTGGTTATTGTACCAACAGACAAGAAAAATTAAGAATTCAGTAAAGAAAGAAAAGCCTTAAGTTATCGGAGAAGCCTCAGAAAAAGGTGTTACAACTACCTAAGAAACATTGCATTTATCCGGAACTATCTCCGCATCGAAAGAAAGAGTTTGTTTACTGTTCTGATATATTTGATTCTGGTAGATGAGCCACCAGTGATACTTTTTATTGTGAAAAACCGGGAATCCACGAATGAAAAAATCCACCAGATCCCTCAAGGTCTGGTGGATGTAAGAATAATTTGTACTGTAAACTTATTTTATCACGACTTTTTCGGTATACCTTTCTCCGCCGGTGTTTACCACCACCATATAAACGCCTGCACCGATGCCTGAAGTGTTCAGGATAATCTGCTGTTCGCCTTGTGAGAGGTTGGGCCTGATAATTTCCTTCACTTTTTGGCCGGTCATATCTATCAGGCTTACTGTGACGTCATTTTGTGCCTTCATGGTTAAGTGGAGAGTGGTAATGCCCTCCTTTACCGGGTTTGGGACGATTTGCAGGTTTTTTAAAGTGCCGTGATGATCCTTCAGCGAGGTAGTATTAACCCGCTTAAAGATTTCTCCGTCATTAGTAACTCCATAACCTGTAGTCTCAAAAGCGGCAACTTCTCTGAAGTTGCCCGTGGCACGCCCGGACACCATTGTCGCATCTTCCCATGTAGCGCCGCCATTATTTGTTTCTGATATATAGCCCTGATACCCTGCCACAACACCATAATTATCATTAGCAAAATCAATGGTTTCAATAGGCTGCGAAAATTGAATGGCTTCCCATCCATTGCTGGACCAGTCTACTTCTATGGTAAGAAATCCGATCCCATTCCAGGTAGTTCCGGCAACGAAGCCATCTTGTGAGTTAAAAAAATAAGCATCATAAGCCGTGCCTTCATAGGCCGTTGTGCCAAATACAGGATACACATCACGATAATTCCAGCTTTCTCCTCCGTCATCGGTGTAACCTAACAGCGGTTGCATGATAGCGTTCTTTCCGGCAACAATGCCAAAATCATTATCATTCATAAAAGCTCCGTAATAGTTATTCATATAACCCCCGTCAACATATTCCCATGTGGCGCCGGCATCTTCTGTCCACATAATGAGATTTCCCATACCTGCAATCAGGCCATCACCCGAAGCGGCATCAATATCCACATCATAGAGAATAACGCTACCGGCAGGATGTTCGATATTTGCCCACATCGTTCCGCCGTCCATTGAGCGTAAGATTCTGCCAGAGTGTCCAACAGCAACAATCACTTCGTTCTCCAGATAGGCTACCCCTTCCAGGTCATCGTCATAAGGTGAATTCAGTGTCTCCCATGATTCGCCTCCATCAGATGTTTTCAGGATAGTCCCATTAGTTCCCACAGCAACCCCGTTGTCTTCATCCAAAAAATCCACCGCCGTCAGGGGTGTACCATCGGTAGTATTATAAACATTCATCCATTCAAACTGGCTTTGGGCTGACAATCCCAAAACTAAAGCAACAGCAATCAGTAGTGTAAATTTTTTCATAATCGATTTTTTAATTAATATTGGACAAAGATAGCATGATCTAATCAGCCAAATCAATCCGCACCAGCGGGTATAATGCATACTGAATATCCGTGCCAGTACGGATATTTTTCAGATTAAAGCCACCTTACCAACACATTGCTTATTTTTGCTACAGGAAACCTGGATATGCCTGATATAAATAATAACAAAAAAATGGTGATCAGACTTTTTCTTTTGATTCATTCGTTAAAGCAAATTCATGCCGGATGAAGAAAATACTTGCATTGTTTTTCCTGTTACATACAGCAAGCTTATCAGCGGGGCAGGAAATCGCTAATGACTCAATCAGTAAAATGATCCGGCAATGCTGGGATATCACCTATTCTCATCCCGATTCGGCTATGCGGATAGCTTACAGCGTACTGGACATCTCCAATAAAAATGATTATGACAACGGCCTGTTCAACGCCCACAACCATTTAGGCATACTTTACGACATAAAATCAAATTTCGACAGCTCCACGGCACACTATAACCAAGCCATACTTATCAGCAAAAAGGCCAAAGACTCCCTGCATCTTGCCAGCGCCTTATCCAATATGGGGCTCACCTACTGGCACATCGGGAACTACTACTTAGCTTTGGAATACTTCTACGATGCCCTGACTATCTTTGAAATGCATTCTCCTGAGAGCAGTGGTATGATATCGGTATACAACAATATCGGGATGATATATACCGAGCTGGAAGATTACGATAACGCCATGCTTATTTTTAACAAAGCCCTTAAGATTAATGAGAAGCTTAACGACACCCTAACGCAGGCAGCCATTTATTCGAATATGGGAGAAGTGCACAAGCACCGGGGGGAAACAGATAAAGCTTATGAGTTTTATGAACAGTCGCTGTCTTTGAAAAAAGAAAAGGGCGACAACTACGGACTGAGCCTCACTTATACAGAGCTTACCAAACTATTTCTGAAGCAGGACAGCCTTGATGCCGCCAGGGAAAGCCTTAAAAAAACTTTTGAGTATTGCGAGCTATCAGGAAATAAAAGCCAGATAGCAGAAGCTTATCTGCTGACGGTTGCTCTTTATGAAAAGAAAGGAGAAACCGCCAGACCATTACGGTATTCGAGGATGGCCCTGAATATTGCCGGGGAGATAAAGAGCCATAAGCTGGAGTACCGCAGCTATAAAAAGATGTCGGAACTTTATGCAAAACAGGAAAACTACAAAAGAGCCTTTGAGACTTATGCCAATTACAGCCGTCTGAAAGACAGCCTCGTCAACCGGCATCAGCTTAGCCATATCTATGACCTGCGACTTACCCATGAAATTGATAAGAAATCTCATGAAATTGCCTTTCTGGATAAGCTAAGGAAAAACCAAACGCTGCTCATCGAGAAACAAAATCTTAAACTGCAAAACCGAACCTTCCAGCTTATTATCATTATCGGACTAATCGTCATCCTTGCCTTGTGGTTCTACGTGTGGTATATCATGTCAAAGTATAAAAGCAAACAAAAGCTGGATGCCGCCCGACTTAATAAAAAAGAAGAACTTGCCGGCCGCACGCTGCAAGCAGAGGTAAACGAAAGGATGCGCATAAGCCGCGATATTCATGACAGTCTCGGGCAATATCTCGGACTATGTAAACTGCAGGTATCGAGGCTTAAAAACAATGGTTCATCAAAAATCAATAAGAATACAGAATCCGTTGATAGCGCCATCCACATGATTGATCAATCCATTGCAGAGCTCAGGAGCATTATCCACAACCTGTCTCCCGCTGTTTTGCATGAAAAGGGATTACAGGAAGCCATAAAAGAAATGGCAGACCGTATGCGTCAAAGCCGCAGCATAGATATCCACCTGGATATAGCCGGGATGATAAATCAGCTGGATTATATGACGGAAAACACCGTATACAGAGTGATGCAGGAGGTTATGAATAACATTATTAAACACGCTGAGGCCCATGCAATAGATATTCAAATGATTAGAAACGATGAAGATCTCACCATTATGATTGAAGATGACGGGGTGGGCTTTGAAGTGGATAAGGTAAGTAAAAGCCGGGGGCTGCATAATATTTACGCCCGTATTGAAAATATTGACGGAAAAGTGTATATTGATTCCAAAAAAGAACGGGGAACCATTATTACGATTATTGTGCCCATAAAAGCAAAAAAATATGAGGGAACCTGAAAAGCGGGTTGAAATAATACTCGTAGACGACCATCGCATTGTTATCGATGGCTTAACGTCAATTTTTGAAGAGGAAGAAGACATCACCATCATCGGCGAAGCAGAGGATGGAGAAATGGCTTTAATGCTGCTTTCAGCTACCTGCCCCGATGTTATGCTGGTGGATCTTCATATGCCGGGCATGTCGGGAATTGAGTTGACGCAGAAGATTTCCGAAAAGTATCCGGACATTCGAATACTGATGCTTACCATGAACGATGAGCCCACACTTATAAACAAATCCATAGAGGCGGGAGCATCAGGATATATCCTGAAGAACAGCAATTCGGAAGAACTGGTTGAGGCCGTGCATATGGTTGCCCGGGGGAAAAAATACCTCAGCGCTCAGGCTCAGGAGGTAGTTATGAACAGTATTTTCAATTATCAGGATTCTATTAAAAAGGTGGAGCCCGGCGTAGTGCAGCTTACGCGCAGAGAATCGGAAATCCTGAATCTTATAGCCAAAGAGTATACTAATGAACAGATTGCCGGACAGCTTTTTATCAGCGAGAGAACGGTGGAAACCCATCGAAAAAATATTTTCACCAAAACAAAAACAAAAACAGTGGTGGGTCTAATAAAATATGCCCTGCAGCATGAGCTTATTTGAATAATACCGATTATCAATTGCAATGTTTCGCTGAAGCTCACTTTGAAATGCAATTGGTATAAGTGGCAGATAGCATGCCAGCAGGAAGTTACGCATGGATTTTGTCACTCAATACGGGGAGGCTTCCTGTTGAGCTTTTTAAGGCTGTGTTCCTTTTTCTTTTTCAGCCGTTTTTGCTTTGCTGCATAGCCCGGCTTTGTTTTTTTGCGCCTCTTACGGGGTTTCATTGCATCTTGCAGCAACTCAAAAAATTTCCTGGTGACGATCTCCTTATTTACATGCTGGGATCGCGACTCCTGTGCGGTGATTATCAACTCCCCCTCCGTGGTGATGCGGTTCCCCAGCTTTTCGCGCAGTTTGGCTTTCTCATCTTCCCTCAACAACTCAGAGCCCTTTACATCAAAGCGGAGCTCCACTTTAGAGCTCACCTTGTTGGCGTGCTGTCCGCCCGGCCCCCCGCTGCGCGATGCACTATATTCCAGCTCCTTTTCTAATCCCCTGTCACGGATAGTAGTCATCTTATTATCATTTTTTCCCGGGAGGTGCGATATAAAACAACCGATCAAACAAATTGGTCTTAGTAATATAACGAACAAAATCCCATGGATTTTCAAACTCATCGCTGACCACTCCAAAATAATCCAGAAACCTCTGAAAAGTTCTCAATGAATAGCAACGCTCAGAAGCATTGCTGGTAAAAAAGCGGGTGCTACTGTTATTGTCCTCATAAAGATGCGGGAAGGCCTTAAAATACTTTTCGGCATAAAAAGCACTATCACGTTTTTTATGCCCGTATTTGTGTAACAGAATCAACGAGAAAGCAAAACCCAGCCGTCCTATCTGGTTTTCACCATAACCGTCATAATAGGCCCAGTTAAATTTATATCCAAATATCGTAATTATTCGCTTCAACAATAGATGATTATTGCCTGCAATTTTTCCCCCTTCCTTTGTTAAGCTCAGCTTTCCGTTTCGCTTTTTTATTAACCCCGAAATCTCCAGTAATATCCTGGTGTGGTTAATGCTCATCACATCCGCTTCTTTATACAATTTTGAAATACCCTTTTCTATATCGAAGTCTTTAATAAATCCCTGCGCATAGATATCGGCAACCACTTTGGTAGGCAAAAATCCTTTATTGGTTAGCTTTAACTCCCCCTTTTCAGCAATTACATTCATCAAATATTTTATTTGATTCAAAAGTGGTACTTTCCTGTATTCGGTGTCAGTTAATTCTTTTAACTGCACCGGACTATTGTCTGAAAAGGCATGATAGATGATTTTATGCATTTCCCCGGGTGAATATCCCTCAAAATCAGCCATCACTTTGTTATTATGCTCATTGATATATGAGGCTATGAGCTTTTCTATTTCTTCTTCTGTCATAGTCTGTCTTATTTGTCGTTCCTGATATCACAAAAATGATATCCCCCCGAAAATCTGGTATATAAACACTACCTGCTTGCCGGAGCAGATATTATACCACAATTATTACTCAAATATACAAAAAGTAGTATTTTCGTTGCTATAAAGATATTAAATTCCGGCACCACACAATATAATAGTTATGACAAAGAATTCAAAGCACTTTTTTTTCAGCTTTTTAATTATGACAACACTATTCAGCGGATGTATGAGTGATTCTACCCGGAAAGCCAGTGTACACTCTCCTAATCAGCAGATCAAGGTGGATTTCCATATCACCCGTTCAGGAGAGCCGGCATATGCTATAGCATATAAAAACAACCACATCATAGACACCTCCCGTTTGGGATTTACGCTGGCAGAGAGCGGGGCAATTACTGACCAGATGGAAATTACCGACTGGCAGGTTGACCTTTTTGAAAGCTCCTGGTCTATGCCATGGGGCGAAAAGCGGGAAGTCACCAACCATTATAATCAGCTGTCGGTACAGCTGAAAGAAACGGGGGATAATCCGCGACAACTGAATATCGTCTTCAAAGTGTATGACGATGGCGTGGGATTCCGCTATGAGTTCCCCGAACAGCCGCACTTATCGGAGGTTTTAATCAACGAAGAACATACCCAAATAAAGCTTACGGGCAACCACACATGCTGGTGGATTCCCGGCGACTGGGATATTTATGAACATCTCTACACCACTTCCCCTTTCCGGGAAATTGATGCTACTTTATACCGCAACGATGATAATCTGGCGCAAAGCCACATCCCTCATAATGCAGTTAACACACCAGTTACAATGCGCACGGAAGAAGGCCTTCACCTTAGCTTTCATGAAGCCAATTTAACCGACTATGCAGGCATGACGCTTAAGATTTTTGCTGATGAGCTGAAAATGGAAAGCGTGTTGGCAGGCTCTGAAAGACACTCTTACAAAGTACAACAATCTGTGCCCTTTACTACGCCATGGCGGACCATTCAAATTGCTGAAGATGCAGCAGGGCTCATTGAATCGGATCTTATCGTTAACCTTAACGAGCCCAACAAACTGGGCGACATTGAGTGGTTTACCCCCATGAAATATGCCGGTATTTGGTGGGATATGCACCTGGGACGACGCACCTGGGACCTTGGAGCTACGCAGGATATGACCTCATATACCGAGGGCAAAGCCTCTTCCTCGCATGGCGCCACAACCCAATATGCCAAAGAGATGATAGACTTTGCTGCCGCCAACAACATCAGGGGCCTTCTGGTAGAAGGCTGGAACACGGGGTGGGAAGACTGGATAGGTGTAGACGACCGGGAGGATATTTTCGATTTTGTAACCCCCTACCCCGACTACGACCTGGAAGAGGTGGTACGCTATAGTAAAGCGAAGGGTGTTGAGCTGGTGATGCACCACGAAACATCAGCGGCAGTGACCACTTACGAAAAACAGCTCGACACCGCTTTTAAGCTCATGGAGTCGCTGGGTATCCACTCAGTAAAAACAGGGTATGTAGGTAAAATAATCCCCCGCGGAGAATACCACCACGGACAATGGATGGTGAACCATTATCGTAAAGTACTGAAAAAAGGAACTGAACACCAGGTGGCCATCAATGCTCATGAACCTATTAAAGCCACGGGTATACGAAGAACATACCCTAACGCCATATCGCGCGAGGGGTTACGCGGACAAGAGTTTAACGCATGGGCCTCCGATGGCGGCAATCCTCCGGAGCATCTTCCGATTGTTGCTTTCACCAGGATGCTGGCTGGCCCTATAGACTACACTCCGGGAATATTTAATATTAAATTGAACCCATATAAAGAAGAGAACCAGGTAAACACCACCCTGGCCCATCAGCTGGCTTTGTATGTAGTAATCAACAGCCCGGTGCAAATGGTTCCCGACCTTATCGAACACTACCGCGGACATCCGGCGTTTCAGTTTATCTGCGATGTTGGGGTTAACTGGGAACAAACCACCGTTCTGAACGGCGAGGTGGGAGATTTTGTTACGATTGCCAGGCAGGAGCGCGGATCAGGTAACTGGTTCCTGGGAGCTATCACAGACGAGGAAGCAAGAAAATTCACTATAGACCTCAGCTTTTTGCAGGATGACGTTGTTTATGAGGCTGTTATATATCAGGATGGTGATAATGCTCATTGGAACAAGAATCCGGAGAGCTACCGCATCAGCACGCAAACCGTAGATCATCATTCTACACTGAATATTAATCTTGCTGAAGGTGGTGGATGTGCCATCAGCTTTATCAAAATATAAAAAGTATAAGCTACAAACGTGGGTTATAATCTGCTGAAAGCTTTGAGCCGAAGGTGTAGGTAAAGCCTAAGTGCCCATCGAACTCATAGTTTGTAGACCTGCGACGCTGCTCCAGCAGTATCTCTTCCGTAGACATATCTCCCGCAGGGATAGCCACCAGGTCATTCACAAAATTAAACCTGGTATCCATCGTCAATGAGAAACCTTTAAATATCCTGATATTGATTTCAGTAGATATCCCGGCACGGTTCGAGGAGAAATCATGAAAATAGTGAGACCCCGTAATTCCGGCCTGAATACTTCCCCAGGGTTGCCGAAAGTCGGCTGATAACACCAAAGCCTGGCCCCACAGGTTCTCTTCCTTCTCACCTAAAATAGTGGTTTCAATATAATTGTTATATGAATAATCCAGCTTGTAGGCAAAGGTGATAGAGCGCCTGGTAGCTTCGCTATACGGATAAATACTGTATTCGATAGCCGGCGACACCTCTGCCTGAAAATCCATATTATGATACGTGCTCGAAAGCAGGTTTGTAAAAACGCCGCTGCCCCAGTGTGGTGTAATACTCTTTATAAGATATCCGTTAAACCCATCCCGGCGCGTAGCCACATTTACCGTAGCATCTTCAATTTCATAATTCCGTTCATTATAGTTGAAATATGGCCTGGCTCTTATTTTCCAATCCTTAGTTACTTTATCGGCATAAAATCCATACCGTATATGTAACGAGTTACGCGTCTGTTCAGCATCAAAGTAACCCCCTCCGTATATCTCAAAAACCCATCTCTTCCACGGATCTCCCTTTTGGCCGGAATATCCGGTGGTGTCAGCAATGCTATCCATTGCATAGCTCAACTCCATGCAAGCAGGATTACCCTCTTTGTTAGCTATATACAAGGCCAGCCCTATCTTAACCATTCCGGTGTAACCCTCGCGAATCTCATGTTGCGTCTGAGAGGCTGATGACCAGTACTTCATTTCATTGTCCATCCCTTGAAACTCACCATAACCAATAAACGAAATGATATAATTGGTGCCTGCCTGTCCGGCCCCATGACGCGTAATTATAATATGAACATCTGCCAGTTCCTTGTCGCGGACATACTCCACCACAGGAATCTGCTGCCTAATATAATCTTTATCCGCCCAGTAGTCCAGGTCCAGAAACACCGATAAGGGATCATGGGTGGGTTGTAAATTCGCCGAAAAACCAGAAGAAAAATCGTTCTCCCCTCCTACAGAGGAAAGCGACAAAAACACAAATATTAATCCGGATAAAATCCTGAATTTCTTTTTTTTACTAAAGTCTGACATTTTTTTTGCTTTAACTCTTGTTAATTTACTGTTTGACCTCACTAATAAAAATACTGACCTGACCATAATGAGTTTTGACGGTGCAAAAGTACAATATTTATAAAAGACAGCGAAGCTGGAGCTTTAATGGGATTAGCCCGGTGACAGACTGTTTTATTGAGGTATTAGGATAGCTACCTGCTGAACTTTTAAGTGGGTTCCCGCCCGAACGACTGAAATCTTTCAGTCGGGCGAGCCTCTTTCTCATGTTTCGCTTCTAAAGATCAGAATTAATAGAGCTATATGATAATGCAAAATATGAGTCGTCGGAATGAACTGTGTTTAAATAATAAAGAGGGAAAAGGGCGCGCTGACACATTAATAATTTTCAAAGGAGTCAATGCGCCCTTTCCCCTTGTATCTCCTTAAGAGCAAGTTGTTTCGAAGCATCAGATAAAAAAATTACCTCAGTGCGTTTCTTTTGCCACCAACTATCTTAGATTTTTCCGGACTCCATGCTTTCTTTATAACCGGATGCTTTCGCCAACACCTATGGGCAGATCAAACCCGAACCATATAAATAGCAAGGCCACCCACATCACGAACAAAACAATGGCATAGGGCAACAGCAAGGAAATTATCGTTCCTATCCCGAGGTTTTTATTGTATTTATGCACCCATCCCAGTAGCAGGGGAAAATAAGGGTAAATTGGTGAAATAGCATTTGTTATGGAATCTCCGACACGATACATCAGCTGAACAAATGCAGGGCTGTAATCCAGCTGAGCCAACATCGGGATAAAAATGGGTGCGAAAATGGCCCATTTTGCCGATCCACTTCCCATAAAGATATTGATAGCCGCTACGATAGTAATAAACAATGTAAACATAAACGGCCCTGTCAGTCCGCTGGTTTTTAAAAACTGCGCCCCCGTAATGGCAAGAATAGAGTCGAGATGCGACCAGTTAAAGAGATTTATAAACTGTGCTACTACCAGCATCAGAACAATATAACCCGACAACTCTTTCATTCCATGCTCCATAAACCTGAGCACATCCGCCGATTTTTTTATCGTCCCGGTGGCTTTCCCGAAAAAGTATCCCGGAATAGCAAATAAGAAAAATAATATCGGCACTAATCCTCTGAGGAAAGGGGAAGGGACAAGGCTGCCGGTGTCGGGATCGCGGAGCGGGGCGCCGGGGGGAATCACCAGCAACATTATCACCGCTACATAAATAAGAGCAGCTATACCAGCCCTGCGCAGCCCTTTAGCCTCCACTTCTGCTGTTTCGGGCTGGTTATCTGTGGTCCCTTCTGGCATCGTGAATCCCAGCCGGTCCGTTTTTGGGATAGTAAACCGTTTGGCCACAAAAGCACCGGCAAAGCCAAGCACTAACGTAGAAGCAATCATAAAATACCAGTTGGCCGTAGCACTGACTTCCTGAACTCCTTCCATATTTTCTGTAATGGATGAACTGATACCTGCCAGCAATACATCCGTACCGGCAATTACAAAGTTGGCCGTAAAGCCTGCCGTAGCTCCGGCATACCCTGCAATAAGTCCGGCAACAGGGTTTAGCCCCATCTGCGAAAAAATCAGGGCTGCAATAGGAGGCACTATCACCACTCCGGCATCAGAGCCAATATTTCCACTGGCACCTATGATGAAAATGACGGGTAATACAATTTTTTTTGGCACAGCAAAAGCCACACGGCGCATCACCACCGCCAGCAAGCCACTCTGCTCAGCCACCGAAACACCCATAATCATTACCAGTACTAAACCGAAAGGGGCAAAATGCGCAAAGTTAGTAACCATCTCTTCCAGAAAACGTCGCAGCCCCTCACCGGACATCAGGTTTTGCGCTTCAATAACACGCCCTGTGGAGGGATCGGTAGCGCTGACACCAAGCATGGAAGTAACAGCACTCAACAACACTATAAAAAAGCTTATCCACACAAAAATCCAGAAAGGATGTGGCAACTTGTTGCCTAAAACTTCAATCCATTTTATTATTCCTTTGGATCCTGTATCCTCGGGACGGTTAGTATCTTTCCCCTTTTGCTTACTCGCTTCTCCCTTTTCCCGCTCTTTTGTCATATTCACCCTTTAACTTAATGCAACATAATAATCGTATGAATAAAAATACATTTATCTGTATAACCAGATAATAATCAGCCTGTAGAATTAATGACAATAGAAATACATGTCATTATTTACATATGAAAAGGCAAATATATAAGAACTTTGGGAGTTGAAACCATCCTGAAAATGTTAAAAATCTCGTAAATAATTATGAATCGTTTAACCCGATAATTAAAGAGTTCATCGGCCTACTAAGGTTAAAGAGGCTGACCAATAAGGTTTTCCTGTAGCAGGCACTGGTTTAGAAAGCCATAAAAACCTCCGGCTCTCAAAATAATTTATCTGTAGCTTTTTAACCCGGCAACAAACTTTCCCTGTTGCTTTCTTTGATGAAAATTATCAAAAAGGGTGGCTATCAAAAACCTTATTTCTATCCGTCAAACCTTAGTAGAAAAAATATCCCACCCCTCCTATCAGACCTTATTAGCTTATTATTCAGGCCGGCTTTTGGGATGGGGGCAGAAAGCCTGTATCGAAATCACCAGGCTTTTCATGCGGCTGGCCCCTTTCTATTTACCCAGAAAATCTCCAGCGAACCGAGGCCAGACACATCACATGCCTATAGAAAGAAAACGGTTATCAATTCCATCTACGACCCCGGCCGATAATGTCATTGGTAATGACAAGTACAATCGGCACGCGTCACAGACGCGCGCCAACTTTTGTTTTGCCGGGGCTGGCGCGCGATTGTATCGCGTGCCGACTACTCTTCGCGTTTGTAACGCGGCCACGTAAAGCCTTCGTTTTCACATCATGGTTTTTTTCTAAGTTAACGAACTGAAGAAATAAGGTTAAAAATCAGGGGGTGGCATCGGCCTACTAAGGTTAAAGAGGCTGACCAATAAGGTTTTCCTGTAGCAGGCACTGGTTTAGAAAGCCATAAAAACCTCCGGCTCTCAAAATAATTTATCTGTAGCTTTTTAGCCTGGGGACAAGATTTCCTTGTTGTTAACTGTTATGAAAAAACTACCAAAGAGCTCGACTATCAAAAACCTTATTTCTATCCGTCAAACCTTAGTAGAAAAAATATCCCACCCCTCCTATCAGACCTTATTAGCTTATTATTCAGGCCGGCTTTGGGGATGAGGGGAGAAAGTCCGCATCGGAATCACCAGGCTTTTCATGTGGGTGGCCCCTTTCCATTTACCCAGAAAATCTCCAGCGAACCGAGGCCAGACACATCATATGTCTATAGAAAAAACGGTTATCAATTCCATGTACGACCCCGGCCGATAATGTCATTACAATGACAAATCCAGGAAGCACGCGTCACAGACGCGCGCTAACTTTTGTATTGCTTGCGTTGACACGCGATTGTATCGCGTGCCGACTACTCTTCGCGTTTGGAACGCGGCCACGTAAAGCCTGCTAAGAGTAAAGAAGCCGGCCAATAAGGTTTTCCTGTTGCAGGCATTGATTTAGAAAGCTGTTAAAAGTACCTGATATGCTAATTCTAATATATTACTGTAATAAATAAGGCACTGTTCTAAATATCGATTGAAGTATGCAGCAATAAGGTAACACGGTTATGGTCACATATCGAGCAATTTCAGGTCAGGGGATCGTAATTGCTGGCTAAAGCAATGTGAACACTCCTTCTATTTTATGAAAAACCGGCATAACCAAACTATTATCTTACTGCGCCACTTGATTAAACTTTTTCATTACCTTATCTTTGAATCAGGAACAACAAAAAAGATCTTATAACATGCAGAAAATAACAGGAGAAGTAACACTGGAAATTCAACAGGGAGATATTGCAAATCAAAAGGGCATCAAAGCCATTGTTAATGCAGCCAACGCGCAGCTTCAAACGGGCGGTGGTGTTGCCGGCGCTATCCACACAGCTGCAGGTCCCGAGCTGGCAGAAGAGTGCAGGCCGATGGCCCCCATACGTCCGGGTCAGGCCGTAGTTTCGGGCGGGCACAACCTGCCTAATCAATATGTCATCCATTGTCTGGGCCCGGTCTATGGAATAGATAAGCCCGAAGACAAGCTACTTGCCGGTTGTTACCGTAATGCCCTCCGCATTGCTGAAGACCTTAAGATTGAGTCGATAGCCTTCCCGGCAATTTCAACAGGGGCATTTGGATATCCTTTTAAAGAGGCCACAAAAGTGGCGCTGGGAACCATTAAAGAGCTATCGCCATCACTACAGAATGTGAAGCTTATCCGCTTTGTGCTCTTCAGCAAAAGCGATTACAATATGTTTGAGCAAGTTTTTAAGGAGACTATTTCTTAAGCTCCCATTAGTGTTACCTGTATCAGGCAACAGTATGCCTGTTTGATTAGGGTTTTCTGCCATTCACCATGCGGGGCTTCCCCTGCATATCGCTCCTAACAGCTATATCTGTAAAGCCTTTGTTTACCAGTAATGTTGTAACCCCATCCGGGTCATATTCATTGATTTCAAAAAACAGAAATCCTCCTTTCCGGAGGTGCCTGATTGCAAAGGCTGCAATGGCTTCATAAAAAACCAGTGCTTCCTCATCCGCTACAAACAAAGCTTCGGCAGGCTCATAATGCAGCACATTATTATGCATCCGGCTTTTCTCCGATGTCCGCACGTAGGGTGGATTGCTCACAATCACATCCCACTTACGTCGTTCCTTATTCGCGCCAAGGATATCCCGCTCTTCAAAAGCAACCTCCAGGTCCAGCGCGACAGCGTTTTTTCGCGCCACGGCAAGGGCTCCGGCACTGTTATCCCATCCGGTAACAGACATCTCGGGGATACAATATTTAACGGCGAGAGCTATGCATCCACTCCCGGTACCTATATCAAGGAGCCGGCTCCCCGGAGTACATGTCTGTATCACCCAATCCACAAGTTCTTCCGTCTCACGCCGGGGGATTAACGTGTTCATATCCACACAAAAACGGAGGCCATAGAACCATGCATAACCCAAAACATATTGCAGGGGCTCATAGTTTAGCAACCGCTCCAAAATTCCGTTCATCTCCTCAAGTATTTCTTCCGAAAGGTATTCATCCCTCCACAGCACCTGCTGTGTGGCGCTATATCCGGTCTTCTCCTCAGCAACAAGCCTGCTTACAGCCTCAGCTTCTTCGGCGGGGTATATTCCGGATAGCCCGGCTTTAGCATTGCTTTTCCAGTTTTTTATGGTGACTTTCGACTTTTTCATCTTTCCTGCATAACATATTTTCAAATTAGAAATAAACCTGCTATTATTGCAAATATAAATCCTGGTAACATGTTGTACCTTTTTCTGGCTATTATCGCATCCACACTTATTATCGTAACATTTAAAATGTTCGATAAATATAACATAAATAAACTACCGGCCATCACTACAAATTACTTTGTTGCTTCGCTGCTGGGATATCTTACGGTTTACGAAGAGGTTCATTTTACTGATTTTCCGCAAAAGCCCTGGTTTATTCCCGCCCTCATCGTTGGGTTTACATTAATTATTGCGTTCAACTTTTTTGCCATGTCAGCCCAAAAAGCCGGCGTAGCCATTACAGCTATTGCCAGCCGCATGTCGGTGGTTATTCCCGTAATGCTGGGGTTTTTTCTTTTTGGCGATGCTGCCGGTATTCTAAAAATCGGGGGAACCATTACAGGCCTGTTGGCTTTTTACATGACCTTTAAAAAGGAAAAAGGCGTTGAGGTGGATAAAAGGTATATCTATCTTCCTTTCCTTCTTTTTCTGGCCGTTGGCCTCAACGACTCCATGCTGAAAGTGTCGCAGCACTTTTTCATCGACGGGGAATTCGTGCTATTCCTTGCCACCGCTTTTTTGGTGGCGCTGATAATCGGCACCGCGGTATCTTTTTTCTCTGCCGATAAGTTTATCTTTCAGTTCAGGAAAAGGAACCTGATAGCAGGAAGTCTGCTGGGCATCTTCAACTGGTATTCTACTTTTTATTTTCTGCGGGGCATGGACACTATCCCTGTATCGGTCATCGTTCCTGTTTATAATGTGAGCGTAGTGGCTCTTTCAACAATAACAGGGTATCTTTTTTTTAAAGAACGGATTACCCGCGATAACTGGATAGGGGTATTTTTGGCTGTGGCTGCCATTATAATGATAGCAAGAGGGTAACTTATGATAAAAAAAAATACTGACTTCCGTATTTGGCTGTGCACACTCTTTCTTTTGCTGATAAGCGCCTCTGGAACCACCCTGCGCGCTAAGAGCAGCACAGAGAAGCTAACTATTGAACAGGCAGAAAGCATCGAGAAACTACAGATATTAAGAGCGCTTGCTGCAAAAGCACGGTTTTCTGATATTGATGATTATATCCATCATGCAAAAAAATACCTGGATCTCGCCAAAGAAATTAACCAGCAGGAGCATATCTTTAAGGCCCACTACCTGCTTGCCGATGCATACTATCATAAGTATGATATGAATAAATCGCATCACCATGCAGATGTTGCTTTTGATATGAGCATCAAGGCCGATAATGATGTCTGGTATGCTCAGTCACTCCTTTTACAGGCCATGTACTCTATCCGCACCTTCAGCCTGGAAGATGCCAGGATACAGTTAGACGCCATAGAGCGTATCTATACTTCTATCAACAGACGTCATGAACTGGCCAAGCCTTTTTTATTGAAAGCTTACATCGCAGAGCATCAGAACGACATCGCCACCGCCAAAAAATACATGAAGAGCGCTTTAAACCTGGCCCGCTACAGCGCTGACAGCATAGCACTTATCCCCTACAAAAAATATCAGGCCGATTTTTATAATCGCCGCGGCGACTTTATCGAAGCGTTTACGCGCTATAAGGAGCTCTCCTATTTTGAACAGCAGCATAAGCTGGACTTCTCCAGGGCTGAGAGCCTCGTAGGGATTGCCAGCGTTTACCTCAGCCTCAACGATTGCGACAAAGCAACTAAAAGTATTGATGAAGCCATTTTGCAGGCTATGAGCAGTGGTAATATGATAACCAGGGGCAAAGCATTAAAGTATAGAGGGAATTGCCATGTGAAGAGAGGGGAATTCCGTGAGGCAGAAAAAGCCTACAATAAAGCCCTGGAGATATTCCTGTCTAAAAATGTGCAGCTTGAGGCCGGCAGGGTTTATAATAATCTTGGCGTGATAGCCTTAGAAAAAAATAACTTCCCGCTGGCCGGCGATTATCTGAAAAAAGCACTGGATATTTATGACGAATATCCTTTTCATTATTCTAAAGCGAAAACCATACGCAATTTAGGCCGCTTACATTTCAAAAAAGGCAATAGAAATGAGGGGCTTCGCTACCTCAATGAAAGCGTAGAACTGGCGAAGCAGGGAAACTATACCGAAACCCTGCTGAAGAATTATCATACCCTGATAACGTTTTATATATCACAGAACAACTACGATAAGGCTATTGCGTATTACCATAAAATGCAAGACCTGGAACGTGAGGATATAACATCACTCTATACACGTCTCAAGAAAATTCAGGAACGATATGATCGCAGCCGTAAGCTTAAAGAATACCAACTAAAAAATGCGCAATACAGAAACGAGCAACTAGTAACCAGAAAAAATAACACTATCCGGTGGCTTATTGCGGGGATAGCTGCTTTGTTAGTAATTTTGGGTGTGCTCATTTATTTTTACCGCAAAGCACGCCACAGCTCCGGGAGCCCAGAAGGACAAAGGCATAATCTTTTGGCTGACCACAACGAAGGCGATATAAAAAAAGCTCGTTATACTTTCAACACCATTGGCGACGGGGTGGTATGGGTTAATGAAGATGGGATTATCTTATACCTTAATCAAATGGCGAAAACTTACTCGAAACAAGATACACCGCATCAGATCGACCACTTAATAGAATCGCTGACTCCCGGCAGGTGGCGGGAAATATGGAGCCGGTTAAAGAATGAACACCCTTATTTGGTGGAGGAGCACACGATTGTTTCCGGCAACAAAACAATCCCGGTGGAAATTTCGCTGAATATGCTTTCGCATCAACACAGCTTTTTTGTGTCGATGATTATTAAAGATATCACTATCAGGAAACAAAATGAAGAGTCGCTTCGTCAGGCTAAAGAACGTGCAGAAGAATCCGACAGGCTAAAGACGCGCTTTATTGCTAACATGTCGCACGAGATACGTACGCCGGTGAATACTATCGGTGGCTTTGCCACGGAGCTCAATAATGAAAAGAACCCGGCGGAGCGTGCAAGATATATCGAAATGATTAAAAAAAGCGCCGACCGGCTTATCAAACTGGTAGATGACCTTATTGATATCTCTAAATTAGAAGCAGAAACCCTTAAGGTGGAGGTTGTGACGGTGGATCTGCACGAGCTGCTGCGCACCTTGATAGAAAAATACCGCCGCAAGATACAGCAGGCTGGTAAACCACTGATTATTATAGACGACTTTCCCCTCAGCGATAAGCAAGTTACCGTTTATGCCGACCGCAAGCGCTACAAACAGGTGCTTGATAAATTATTGAACAATGCAGTGAAATTTACTCCAAAGGGGGAAATAACCGTAGGGTATCGGTTTTTAGGACAGCAGAAGGTGGAGGTGTATGTTAAAGATACAGGCATTGGAATAAAGGAGGCATACCATTCAAATATTTTCGCCCTTTTCAGCCAGGCCGATATTTCTGACACCCGCAAATTCCAGGGCAGCGCCCTTGGGCTGAGCATCAGCAAAAAACTCATGACACTGATGCACGGATCTCTTACTTATGAATCAGAGGAAGGAAAAGGAAGCACCTTTAAAACCATCATAACAGGGCATGCCGAAAAAAAAGCTAACAAACAGGGTGCACCGCTTGCCATCGATGGCTTAAACATCCTGCTCTTATCCGACACATCAACATCCATGAATAACGCTTTCCTGAAAGCTATTCTGAAAAAAGCAGGGGCACAGATCACCACCCGCGACAGTCTCAAAGAGGCGCTAGCTGACATTCCCGCTATTAAGCCGGGCATCATCCTGATAAACCAATCTATGCTGCAGCATAGCGAAATAAAGCTATGTGAAGCGATAAAGAAGCAAAAACCGGATGTAAAAATTGTGCTGCTTGCCGACAACCACAAAACTTATAGCGGCCAATATGACGGCATAATAGAGCCTCACTACAACCGCGAGGAGGTTCTCCGCACCATCGCAGAGGTATATTCAGCATCCGGGCAAGCCTAATCACAGCTCCCGGATAAAAAATTCACGGTCGAACACTAACGTCAGCAGGTAGCTGTATTGCAGCTCCTTTTCATCAGGCAGGCAGAACCCCTGCAGCGATAAAAGCAACGATACCCCACCATTATAATGCTTTTGGAAAGTATATTCCATAAAGGAGATAGCGCTGTTACTATTCACTTTTTCAGGATAACGCAGCGATGCCGACTGAAAGAGCGGATGCCCCCGGGGGGCCATAAAATCCTCTGAAAAAAAAGCACCTCCCTTTATTGCATGCTTTTCTCCTGTCATGCCCAGTTCATATAGTTGCCCGGAGCCTTGCCTGTATCTGTGGCTGCTGTTTCCGTTAACATCGTTATAAGTCAGAAAAGCTGCCTTAACACGGATATCCTTCAGCAGCAAATGATTTACCGGATGCTTCAGCACTACAGCACTCAAGGTGTTAACCAGGGTACTTACCGGCAGCGGCGATGTGTCTATCTCCCCGCCCTGATGGGTCGCCAGAAACTGACCATAGAGTGTTCCGTGCAACAGGTCACTGCTGAATGCCGTCCACTGCCCTGAAAAACCGGCGGTGAAGTGCTCCTGGAAAGGATCCTCCTGAAAGATAAACTGATCCCAGTGAAGCCAGGCCTCTGCCTCAACGCCGGCGCCTTTATATTGCATACGTAGTCCCTCTTCCACATAATCGGTAAATCTCCGCTCATCCGAAAAGAGAATCGGCGAAAGCCGGTGCTGATGCGGAATGCGATAGCTGCCTATGGTAAGACGGAAACCAGGGGTGAGCCAGAGGTCGAGGCCCAGAAAGGGTCTTACCTCCGAAAAAGAGTCCCGCCCATTGTATTTCAGAAGATGCGCTCCTGCGCGCAGCGTCATCTTTTCTGCCACATGATAGCTCAGCAGAGGTGTCAGGTGATTCCCTGTTAGGGTATACCCTTTGGCATAATTAGCAGGATATTCGTTGTTTTTAAAAAAGCCGGTATATCCAATGTTCATCGATAACCGGTCATTTCCGCGGCGGGCCTCCTGCCCCACCGCGGCCAGGCACCATAACAAAACCACCAAAACTAACATCAACTTATTCACCATAGCAAAATTGGTTTATCCTGTACGCTTTTTACTTCCTGTGGGCGATAATCCTTATTTCTGTGCGCCTGTTTTTAGCCCTGCCCTCAGCTGTTTCATTGCCGGCACGAGGCTGCGATTCGCCAAACCCTTTAGTCTGCAGCCGCTCTTCAGCTATCCCGTGTTTTCGGAGATAGTCTTTCACCGCATCAGCACGTTGCTGCGAAAGCTCCTTGTTATACTCCTCCCCGCCCATATTGTCGGTATGGCCTTCTATCCTTATCTTCACATCATCATTTACGGCGAGGAACTGTCGTAACTTTTTCAGCTCCGGCAATGATTCCGGCTTCAGCGAATCGGAATCAAAAGCAAAAAAGATATTGTTCAGCACACTTTTGGCGTCAATATTTACAGGCTCTAAAAAGATATCTTTCTCCAGCGGTTTCGCTGTTTCCCTCCTGAAAGGGAAATGCTCGGAATAAAACATATAACCCGTTTTGTTAACGTGCAGTGCATAATCCCTGCCGTTGGGGAGAGCAACCATAAATCTGCCGTTGTTCCCCGAGCTTGAAGAAACCACCACCCTGTCTGTCTGTAGGTCGCGCAGCTCCAGCAAGGCTGTCAGGGGTTTTCCGGTACGTCTGTCAAAAACACTCCCTTTGAGGTACGCCACCTGCCGTGGGCGCAATTTTTGCGGCAGCCTGAACTCGTAGATATCATAACAGCCATATCCTGTGGTATCCTGCGACGAAATATACGCTTTAGTTCCGGCGGCATCTACCACCAGGTTAATCTGATCTTCTTTAGTGTTGACAGGATACCCCATATTCTCTGGTTTACTCCATGAACTATCCTGCTGCATGCGGGTAACAAAGATATCCTGGCCACCCATGCCGCGGTGGCCGTCAGACGAGAAGTAAAGCGTTCGTCCGTCGGGGTGCAGGTAGGGAGCCATCTCTTCCCCCTTAGTATTTATGGTCTCTCCCAGGTTTTCCGGGACCTCCCATGAGCCATCCTTTTTCAGGGTGCTTCTCCAGATATCTGCACCACCCTCTCCGCCGGGACGTGTGCTCACAAAAAAGAGCGTCCTGCCATCCGAAGAGAAGCAAGGCTGCGTCTCCCAGTGGCGTGTATTCAATACAGGACCAAGGTTGAAGGGCTCTTTCCACAAAGTATCATTGATGCGTGTGGCATAGTATAAATCGCAGCTGCCATACCCTTGCATTCCCCGGCAGGAGGCATAAAACAACGAACGCCCGTCGGGCGCCAGGTGCATCGCGCCCTCATTATAAGGCGTATTAATCTGCTCACCCAGCGAACGAGCCTGCTGCCACGCTTCATTTTTCCTGACAGAGAAATAAAAATCTTCGTCCCACTTTTCACCGGGAGCACGTGAGGAGCCCTGAGGCTTCCTGGTGAAATAAATCTTGCTGCCATCGAGAGTAAGTGCATTCACATACTCGCAACCTTCTGTATTGATGCTATCGCCCAGGTTTTCAGGATGGATATCCAGAGGATTTTCAATTTGCTTTTGCCTGTAGCGGGCCAGTTCCATTTTGTGCGTAGCCTCCTCATCCTGTTGGAAGGAGAGATAGCGATCAAAGCTCTTTATCGCCTTATCATAATGCCCTGCCGATAAGTGCAGATTAGCCTTCAGGCTCCATGCCCGGGGATATTTTTTTGCATCTATGCTCAGCATCTTTTCGAGATAAGCGATGGCATGAAGGGGCTCTTGCTTATCGATGTGTATTTCTGAGGCCAGGAGGTAAGGCTCCAAAAAAGCTGTATCGCGCTCTATGGCCTTAAGCACATACTTCACAGCATTATTATAATCGTTATCGTAATACGCCTGGCGCGCCTTTTCAAAGTGCCGAACAGCTCTCTTATCAGTGGTGGACACCTCCTGCCCCTTACCTCTGTGGGCTAAAAGAAGAATTAAAATAAGAAAAGGAATAAGTTTCTTCATAGATTACTTTGTGGCCATGAAGGTATAAAAAATGTAAGTGTTTACACCGTCATTTTTTCAGGTTTTTGAAACGAGTTGGGAGGTGACAGTACTTGGTGAAACAATAAACCGGCAAATTTCAGCTTCCTTGTCCGGCGCCAGTCGTTCAGGTGGAAATCAGGCAGCCTTTACTTTAAACCATGAAACCAAATACTCCGTCAACAACAAGAATGACAACGATAATGTAACCTTAGCCCCTCTTTATTACCGGGATGTGACTAACTTTTTTATTATTTGCCGGGAGTTAATTCTTACTGGTGTTTCTTAAAATTATGCCTATTATCAGCACAATTCCACTCACTATTAACGGTGTCCAGTTTGCAGAACTAACGGCAACATCAGTTCCAAAAACATTAAAACTTTCCGATTGGTCGATTGCCTGAATTCCAAAATATACTACCCCAATCAAACCTAAAATTAACAGAACGAGACCTACAATTTTCATAATATATAATTTATTTAATTTCACTTTTATCCGATAAAAAATAAGATCAGGTAAACATTAAATACCTCCTGACCCTTTCTTTGCAGTTTCATCTTTTACCTAAGTTGAGCGGTTTGAACAGCCTGTCCCGACTTATTTTCCGGGAAAGTGAAAAAGCGCTTTACTTAGATTGGGTGGAGATCTTGTATTACGCAGATTTACAATAATTTGATCAAAATAGGCTCCCGCGTGTTAATATATAAAACACTTAAAATTAACACTTATGCAGGAGCCAACAACAAACTTAGAAAAAATTAT
>Ga0307976_1000300_pt1 | contig 29913 bp, 23 predicted proteins | sample OrgLakmetagen919_FD_201836 | JGI IMG/M metagenome (GOLD analysis project Ga0307976, IMG submission 201836) | Saline water microbial communities from Organic Lake, Antarctica - #919 | ecosystem: Environmental > Aquatic > Non-marine Saline and Alkaline > Saline | place: Antarctica: Organic Lake... | reverse complement strand
TATCGCATTAATCGTTCTCAAAGCAAGGAAACTATTTTCAACAATTTAATAAGGAGAATGGTTACCACTAAAAATATTACTCACGCTCAATTAATATGTAGCTAAATAGTGACCTCTATCAATTTTTATAAATTTACCCAAAAATTCAGATGATGAAAAAAATAGCCCTCCATTGGCAGATATTGATAGCGTTGATAGTGGCCATCATATATGGAATTGTTTTTTCTACTTCTTATAAAGTTGATGAACCGTCTGTTGAAAAACTTGAGCAGCGAAATGTGCCCGAGGAGGTTCTGAGTTCATTTGAATCGTTAACCGGCAAGGAATACGTCACGCTCGAGAGTTTTCAGGAAGCTATAAGAGATGTGCTCACCAAAGAAGCGTATAAGACCTATTACCCTGTAATTGAAGATGCGGCGTATCATAACCCGCCGGTATACTACATCAGCTGGATAGGGGAGATGTTCCTCAGGGCATTGCGGATGCTTATTATTCCGCTAATACTTAGCAGCCTTATTTCCGGGGTTGCCAACATCGGGTCAGGGAAAAATCTGGGACGGCTTGGGTTAAAAACTATGGGATATTATGTGATGACCAGTGTTTTTGCTATTATGACAGGTCTTGTGCTTGTTAATGTTATCCAGCCGGGCAAGGGTGCCGACCTTAATTTCAGCAAAGCGGTGGAGGGTTTGGTTGAAGAGCAAAGGAACCTGCGCGAGATTATCATTGAAATTGTCCCCTCCAATATCTTTGAAGCTTTCATGACCAGCGATATGCTTTCGATAATATTTTTTGCGATGCTTGTGGGTTTCTTTATTACGCGCACTTCTGCTAAATCAAAAGCGCTCCTCACTGATTTTTTTAATGCTTTTTTCGATGTGATGATGAAAATTACGATGTTCATTATTCGTTTTACACCCATTGGTATTTTTGGCATCGTAACGAAAGTAGTCGCTGATCAGGATGATTTACTGGGTTTGATGGGACGTATGGGAATTTATATGGGCACCGTCATCGGCGCCCTGCTGATTCATGCTTTTATAGTTTTGCCGCTGCTTGTCAGGATTGTAGGGAAAGCCAATCCCTTAAAGCATTTCAATAATATGAGCGCTCCTTTGATGACCGCATTTTCCACCTCCAGCTCCGGAGCCACGTTGCCTCTGACGATGAATGCCGTAGAGCACAACTCAGGAGTATCTAATAAAGTAACCAGTTTCACACTGCCTCTGGGGGCCACTATCAATATGGACGGAACGGCTCTTTATGAATGTATTGCAGCCCTTTTTATTGCACAGGCCTATGGTGTAGATCTCACCATTGCCGCACAATTTACGGTAGTGATTACTGCTTTGCTGGCCTCCATTGGTGCGGCGGCAATCCCTATGGCCGGGCTGGTGATGATAACTGTGATATTAACTGCGGTTGGATTGCCGCTGGAAGGCGTAGGACTTATTCTTGCGGTTGACCGGATATTAGATATGTTCAGGACGGCTACCAATGTGTGGAGCGATACTTGTGGCGCGGTAATTATAGCAAAATCAGAAGGTGAGGAAACCACAGTAGGGCAATAAGAAGCGTTAATTATCGGGAATGCCTTTGATGAGCGTTGCGAGCTCTTCAATATCTACAGGCTTATCAACACAGCCATAGATACGGTGTTTTTTGATGAGTTTTTCGTACTTCTCAAAAAGGGCGGAAATGAGAATGACGTGGGATTTTCGTTTCGGATAGCGCTGCAGCAGGTCAAAACCATTTCCCCTTGGCAGGTCAATGTCCAATAGCAGCAAATCAGGCTTTTCCTTATCAATAATTCTCTTGGCATCTTCTATGAGTTGGGCGGTGCCTACAATTGCTACATTGGAACAATATTCATTACAAATTAGCTCAAGCGATTTGATGGCATCCGGCTCATCATCAATTATCACGGTTTTTATCATCTTGCTTAATCATTGGTATATTATTGAAAACCACTTTAGTGCCCTGCATGGGAGCACCCTCCTTTTGCAAATCTAAATAATCCAGTGTAATATTACTATAATTTAGTTGATTTAGCAGGCGAATTCTTTTTCTTACGATAGCGCTTCCACGCGATGTGTGCATGCTCTTATGCTCCAGTTCCAAAGCTTTAGCCATTCCTACGCCATTATCATAAACCGCGATTTGCAGAAGGCCGTCCTTTATTGTAAAAGAGATTTCGATGAGGCCCCTGGTATTTTGAAGATACCTGATGCCATGCAGGATTGCGTTTTCCACAACAGGCTGAATAATCATAGCAGGAATCAGCATATTAGATAAATCAGCGGAAGGAGGCATATGGATACGGTAGTCGAAGGCGTTTTTCATCCTCAGGTTCTCGAGCTCCAGGTATAACTCAATAATCTCAAGTTCTTTTTTAATGGTAACCATCTCTTTACTGGAGTTTTCAAGGAAAAGCCGCATCAGCTTGGCAAACTTACTGAGGTATTTGCTGGCAAAAGCAGATTTGTTTTCGAGTAGAAAACGGTGTATGCAGTTGAGCGAATTAAAAAGAAAATGGGGATTCATTTGGTTGCTCAGCGCCTGTTGCCGGTATCTGCTAATACTTTGCTGTGCCTCCTCTTTAATTTTTCTGTTGCGAATAATAAGCATGGTGATGACAAGCACAAATAGAAGCAGCACAATACCGGCTATGGTAAAAAACCAGGTGGATTTCCAATAAGGTTTTTCTATCGTAAAAGGAACCGCTGTGGCTTCTTTACTCCATAAACCAATTTTATTTTTAACGGCTATTTCAAAAACATAATCCCCGTAAGGGATATAAGGAAAAAATACCTCATTGTTGGTGGTGTATTGCCATGTTTCGTTTAATCCTTTGAGGCGGTATCTGTATTGCAACTTTTTGTCGTGATTATACACCAGGGGGCTGTAACGAAAGCCTAACGTGTTTTTGGGGTAGGGTACTTTGATTGGGTGATCTAATTTGCTGTGGCTATATCCTCCGGTTATTTTTTGAATATATACAGGCAGGGTAGTAGTATCTTCTTTAATAATATCCGGGTTAAAATAGGAGACTCCTTTTTTGGTGGCAACGAAGATGACAGAGTCAATCATCCTGATTTTATTGATATGATTATCCGGGAGCCCTGAAGACTTGGTGATTTGCCGGATGGGTGTATTGGTATTTTTTAAGCAGATGATATTAACACCCTGGTTAGTACCGGCCCAAAGAAGAGAATCTTTAAGGAAAAGCGAAGTAATATAATGGGAGCTAAGCCCGTCAGCCTTGTTGATGGTAGTAGTCTCTCTTTTATGGTGGTTATAAATAACAACGCCATTACCTCTTGAACCGAAGGCAATAGTAGAAGAGTCAATAACAACGATGTCTGAAATCCTGTTTTGAAGGTCATTTGATAAATCGCCGTGATAGATTAAGTGGTTTTTATCAACATTGTATTGGTAGAGCCCGTAAAGGCTGCCAAGCCACAGATGTTTGTTATCAGAGTCGGGTACGATACAACTTGTTCTAAAGCGGGATATTTGATCCAGGTTAAAGGCATCACTTTGTTTGGAAAATTTTTTAAAAAATCCGGCGGCGCTTCCGAAAAACAGAGAGCTATCCCCATGAAGATAGGATGTTTTTAAGCCAGAAGTTTTTTCACCGGTAGATACTATTCTTGTTTCTATGACTTCAATATCAGAAAAAGTTTTATTGTCTTTTGATAGCAAAAGATTCTTATCGGTGCAAATAAAACCATTATCATTAAAAAATGATAAATCATTTATTACATTATTAGGCCCACCGTCTATTATAAATGATTGAAAATCTGAAATTTTTCCTGGTTCAGCCTTGTAAATTCGCATATTCCGGGCAACAAACAGGATATTATTCTTGTATTTTATCACGTCCTGAATATTCATTGTATTATTTTCAGAAGAAAACTGACAGGATTTGATATTCATATTTGGAGCGTAATAAACGCCATTGCTTAGTGTCGTGAACCAATAGCCGTCATCCTTATCCTTAAAAACAGTAGAAACGGAATGGTCTTTCAGCAGGTGCTGCGTAACAGTTGAAAAGGTCAGGTCGCTATACTTTTTTACGCCGTGTTTGGTGAAGGAGAGCCACGGGGTGTTGTCTTTTTCTGTGACAAAATCAATGATATAACCTTCGTCGTTGTGATAGACTATTTCTGACTGATTATCATGAAGCCTGATTACATTGTTTGTATTAGTAAGAAAGTAATCATTATCCCTACCTTTATGTGCCAGTGTAAGGCCTCTGCTGGCGTCCTTTAATGCGGGGAGCTTTATTTTCTTTTCTAATGATTCATTAATATACAAATCTATTTCCGGGGCACTTTTTCTCAAATTAGACACCAGTGTTTTTTCGCCCAGGTCTATGATATAGTTTTTGTTATCAGGCCATCCCTGCCATTTTGTGATGTCACCTTCATTACTGATTTTAAAAATTCCAAAGGGCCGTATGGAGTAGTAAATGTTGTCGGCAGTATCCACATAAAAACTGCGTTTTAATGGCACAGGGCTTCTTTCCAGACTGGAGATCAGCTTATCGTTATGTTCCCATTGGTAAACAGAATCCTGGTAGTAGTATGATAGCCTTGCCGAAAGGGAGATAAACCAAATTCTCCCTTTATAGTCTTCATAAATATCCAGTATGGTGTTGCCTGCAACGCCGTCGTTGTTGTCAAAATTTTTAAAGGAGTATCCATCGAACCTGCTTACTCCCATATTGGTTCCCATCCAAATATACCCTTTGGAATCCTGCATAACGTGGAATGTTTCGTTGCTGGACAAGCCATCCTCGCTACGATAATTTTTCATTATAATCTCCTGCGCAGAAGCTGCATTAGATAGCAAAACAGCAAGGATGATAAGCGTATTACGCATATTGGTGTTCCGGTATTTGGATTAAAAACCCAAAGATAAGACAAAGATATCATTTGACAGGCAGAGCAACGGGCATAAAAAAAGCCGTGCCTTGTGGCACGGCTTATACTTTTTTAATAGGATGTAAATGCTTACTCTTCCTTAATAGCCCTATATTTTTCCATGAGTTCCTGGTCAGAGCGCAGCGCCTGACTGATTTTCATATAGCGCTCCTGTTCAAAATCGTGCTTATTGAGAAGTTTTTGGGCTTCCTGCTGGATTTTCATCTGCTCCTGCTGAACCACTTTACTGGTTTCTTCATAAGCCTTTTCTTCTTCTGCGGTCATATCTACTTCCTGACCACTTCTGCTTGCCTGCTCTATTTCGCTGTAGCGTTGCACGTCAAGCCCGTTGTCTTCAATAGCTTTCATCATTTTTTTCTGGGCGCCTTGCTGCACTACCTGCAGCTTATCAGAAACCTTAACGAAACGTTTCATCTCCTGGTCAGAAACTTCAATGTCTTCTTGCTGCCCTTGCTGTGGCATTTGTACACCTTGTGCTAAAACAGAGGCACTAAAAAAGGTTGCAATGGCCATTACGAATACTGATTTTTTAAATAACATATACATTTTGTTTTAGTTTTCGAAGCAAAACTAATGGAAGGGTAACAGTCTGCAATGACTTCTTGCCGGGAAAACTATTAAAAGTTGTTAAAAACGAGTGAGATACCAAAAAAACGCTACAGTGACTTTTCACTGTAGCGCTTATCATTTCTTCTAATTCAGGGAATGTGTCTCTCTGTTTTATGGGTTGATTTGTGTAGGATAAATCAGGTTATCATTTCTGTATCCCGTTTCATCAAGGTACCAGTCAGGATAATTGATTCCACCACTTTGAGCCCATTCAGCAAAATTGTTGTAAGCTCCGGTGATGTCCTGGAATTCAATAACCCAGTCAAAACCTTCAGCAATATTAATGGCCCATGGAAGATTGTTATCGGTAACAAAGTACTTTCCCGAACCCGGATCTGATGCATCTTCAAACTGGCCGAAATAGGACTCATCAAATAAATCGGATGGTTCATAATCCGGCAGGTGCACCTCTAATCCACGATCTCCAGGTGTTCCATCAATAACCGTATTTACAATAATAAATGGGTTGAATGTACCAATATTCAGATCGTCATAGGCAATCGCGCCATCAACAAAGTCAATTTGCAATGTTATATCAACAAACTCGGTATAAGCATATTCAAGTTGTGTATTCACGCCTATTCCTCCGGTAGTTTGTGGCATTATACGGCGCACATCGTCAAAGGCAATGAATGTGGCATAGCTTTGTCCCAATTCGGTACCATTTGCTGCAAGGCTAAACACGGTGGTGTTTTCCACATTGTAACCAGAAACAGAAGCAATATCACCGGGAGTTACTGTAGGTAATGTAAACCCGAAGCCATTGTGCATTGATGCGCCAAAAGCTTTGACGGTAAATGTAACTGTAATATCCTTAACGATTTCCTGATTTTTTGTTATTTCAAAATCATAATCGATTACCAGGTCGTTGAAGTCATAGTCACCTTTTCCGGGCCATAAGTCTTCATAAGCCAATGTTCCCTGGAATGTTTCGTCAATATCATCATCGTCGTCACCGCCACCACCATCATCTTCATCATCACCACAACCGGTAATATCTTCAATGAGGGTTTCATTTCTTGGTGTTGCAACTGTAATTTCAAATACATCGGTATTATATCCTGATACAACAACATCCAATGTTTCGTTTTCATCAAGCTCGTAGCTACCGGTTTCTATTTCTGTTCCGTTTTTGGTAACACTATAGTTAAAAGAATTTTCCATGTCGTCCTCTCCATTGTTTTCAATGGTGAATATTACATCGCCATCAGCACATGCTGATGAAATTTCAATGAAAGGATTATCATCTTCTCCCTCATCGTCATCATCGCCATCGCCATCATCGTCGTCATTCGGACAAGTAAGGATATTAGCATTGTTGCCTTCATGGAAACTATTAATGATATTTTCGGCAGCGTTTTTAAACTCCTCAACAGTGTATCCGTTCAGTCCTTCACCACTTAAGGCGGTTTGAGCCAGCTCGAGGAAATCGTCAACGGTCATGTCTTCAAACGGGCCATCGTTGTACACAAGTTCACCAAGGTGATATTGGGCTTCACTGTCTCCAAGAAAACCGGCAGCACTGTAGTCGCGGTTTAGGCGCGCTGCAATTATCTGATCAGCAAGGTTACCTAATTTGTCTTTTTTCACCGGATTAAGATGGCTCTCTGAAAGTACTTCAGGACCACCACCACCGGGCAAATAATTTTTCACATCATCCGATTCTTCAAATGTTATGGTGTAGCCATTGTCATCACCGACTACAAAATCACCTGAGTAGACCTGGTCGAAATACTGGTCGCGGAGTGCACCAACGTTGTTGCCATTTGGTTTTTGCCCCCATCCACCTTTTGAATAAGTTACGTACCCGGTTAGGTCGCAACCTACTGATTTAGCGGATTTCTTGTTGGCATTGAAATCGTACATCAATGTTTCATTTAAGATGTATGCCATATTTGGCCCTGTAGCGCCATCATATATCAAACGAAGCTCATTAACATAAGCTGGAATCGTAATTTTTGAGCTTACTGTAGGTGATGAACTATTTTCAGGAAAGCCTTTAAAATATCTTTTAGTACGATCGCGGTTAGTAATAATCAGCGGTTTTAATTCACCATTCTGAGGAAGTTGTACAAATACCTGAACGGTTTGCTGGGTCTTCCAGTCAAATCCTTCAGGAACCTGGAGATCTTCCACGGATTCGATGATTTGTTCACCATCCGGCTCCGTAATATCGTCATGTTCTTTAAAACAACTGCTGAAGAGCAGTGAGATAACTAATGCTGTTAAAGTGAATTTGATTGCTTTCATAATATTTGATTTATTTTTCATGTATTCTTCAAACCAGATGCCAGGATTGTAAAAACCTGAATATAAGAGTAATAAAACATAAGCCATATGTTATACAGTCCGTTATTGGGACAAATGTCCATCATTCAAAACATCTCTTGATTCAAAATTAACTTATTTCTTTTGTTTATCTTATTTTTGGCCGTAAAAACATGAAATATTTACTCTTTGCGCTATTTTTTTTTGGCTTGTTGCCGATGCAGGCACAGAACTATCTTACCAGGTATGAAAAATCAGGATTTACAGAAACAGCCACCTACAAAGAAACCTTGAGTTACTGCCGTCAACTGGCCACGGAAATTCCGGAGATAGTGATGACTACGATGGGAAAAAGCAGCCGGGGCTATGATATCCCTTTGATGATTATTGACCGGGAAGGGTTTTCTCACCCGGATTCTGTAGAGCAGTCCGGAAGAACGGTAGTGATGGTACAAAGCGGCATTCACCCCGGAGAATCAGAAGGCAAAGATGCCATGATGACGCTGTTGCGTGATGTTTTAATGGATGATAAAAATCCGGATTTGTTTCGGAATGTTTCCGTTTTATGGTTACCCATGTTTAATGCTGACGGCGAGAACCGTTTTGGGCCATACAATCGCATCAATCAAAATGGCCCTGAAAAAATGGGATGGCGAACCAACAGCCTGAACCTGAACCTGAACCGCGATTATGTGAAAGCAGATACGCCTGAGATGATGCACTGGCTCAAAACATGGAACGAATGGATGCCCGATTTTTTTATGGATTGCCATACCACAAACGGAGCAGATTATCAGTATGAACTGACGTATGCCATGGAAGTTTACGGCCAGATGGATAAAAAGCTTACGCAATGGCAGAAAGAAGAATATATCGATGTAGTGATGCCGCAAATGTTTAAAGCCGGGTTTCCGGTTTTTCCGTATGTGAGTTTCCGCAACTGGCATGATCCTTGCAGCGGTCTGAAGACATCCGTTGCCGCACCCCGCATATCGCAAGGTTACATGGCCCTGCAAAACAGGCCGGGTTTACTCATAGAAACACACATGTTAAAACCCTACAAAAACCGGGTGGAATCAACCTACAAGATGATAGAACTTACCCTGGAACATCTGAACAGCGAAGGCGAGCGGCTGCAGGAGCTGAATCAGAAAGCGGATAGAAAAGTGGCTTCGCCGGCTTTCGGCAAAAGCCCTTTTGTTACCAATTACAGATTGTCGGAAGAAGACAGCACAATGGTGGATTTTCGCGGTGTAAATTACCATATGGAAAAAAGTGATCTTACCGGAGGAAACTGGTTTCGATATCACAAAGATGAAGATACCACTTTTACTTTGCCGTGGTTTAATACCAATCTTCCCGCTAAGGAAGTACGGCTTCCTGAAGCGTATCTGATTCCTCCGGAGTTTGAAACCATTCTCGAAAGACTTTCCGCGCATGGAGTTGAATTCAGCCGGCTACCGGAAAAGGATTCTTTGACCACAGAACATTATCATTTTACGGATTACAATTGGCGGTCATCTCCTTACGAGGGCAGAATGACCATGCCGCAGCGTGAATACCGGACGGTTACATCAAAACATTTTTATCCCGAAGGAACAGCAATAGTTCCTTTGAATCAACGCACCGCGCGTGTTATTGCGCAAATTTTGGAACCTTCGGCACCGGATTCTTATGTTTTCTGGGGTTTCTTTAATGCCTTCTTTGAGCAGAAAGAATATGCCGAAAGCTATGTCATGGAAAAAGAAGCGTGTAAGATGCTCAAAGAGAAACCCGGCTTACGCCGGGAATTTGAATCCTGGAAGGCCGAAAACCCCGAAGCGGCAAAAAACCAATGGGCGCAACTTAACTGGTTTTATCGCCAATCGCCATATTGGGACAAAAAGAAAGATGTGTACCCGGTGGGCCGGCTGATGGACATGGAGCAGCTTAACAGGGTGCCGGCAAATTAGGCGGGGGCTTTTAGATAAAATAACAATGGTGGTGGCAAATCATGGTCACCACTGGTTTATGCATCCAGGACGATGCTTGTGTTTTCTTGCCTGAAAGCATTCATCACTTTCGTTACCTCCTCTTTATTCTGCGTTTCCATCAGCGCTGCACGCAATTTTGAGGCGCCCGGAAATCCCTGGACATAAATCTTGTAAAAGCGACGCAGCACCGCAAAGTTGCGCTGATCCTGCCAGTAGTCATCAAAAAGCTGCGTGTGCAGCAGCAGGGTGTCGAGCCGCTCGGAAAGTGTTGGTTCAAAACCCGGATTAAACACCCACGGATTGTGGAAAACACCACGGCCTATCATCACACCATCCAGGTTGTATTGCTTCACTTTTTTATTCGCTTGCGCGATGGATAAGATGTCGCCGTTGCCAAATATCAGGGTTTCCGGATTTTTCTCGTTTCTGATGGCAGCGGCTTTTCCCACTTCTTTCCAATCTGCAGGCACTTCCGACATGTCTTTTTGCGTGCGGCCGTGCAGGGTGATGGCAGCGGGTTTGGTTTCCAGCAAATCAATTATCCACGACGCGGTGTTGTGATTTTTGATGCCGGTACGTGTCTTCACACTCACCGGAAGGTTTGAGCCTTCTTTCGTAGCCAGGATAATTTCTTTGGCCAGTTCGGGCGTGCTAATCAACGCCGAGCAGCCGCCGTTTTTTACGATTTTCTTCACCGGACAACCCATGTTGATATCAATGCCATCAAAGTCCATCTTCCCGGTGATGTATTTTGCCGAACGGTAAAATTTTTCGGGATCAGTACCCCAAACCTGGGCAACGATTTTGGTGTTGGTCTTATCCAGCCAATGGCGTTCGCTCTCCGAAATTTTAAAACGCTTGATGACATTCTCCCGGCCCACTTCATGGCACAAGCCATCCATAGAAGTGAATTCTGTGAACAACACGTCCAAATGCTCGGGATTGGAGATACGCATCACCAGTTCGCGGAAAGCGGTGTCTGTAACATCTTCCATAGGCGCCAGCGACATGACAGGCCTGGAGAGGGTTTTCCAGAAGTTTTTTTCTGAATGCATCATGATTCGATGGGGACTTTTGCTGTATTAGGTTGATTGATCTTCTGTAAATTCGGTCGCAGACGGCTTTTAAAGATTTTGTTCTCGCCAGATTTATCCGACATTTTCTTGCGCAATGCTTTTTGTTCCTTTTCAGGAAGATGGATGATATCGCGGCACTCATCACTGCAGCATCCTTCGTACTGGGCAGCGCATTCTTCGCACTGGATAAAAAGCAGGTGACAAATGTCGTTGGCACAGTTGGTATGCGTATCCGCGGGTTTGCCACACTGATGACAGCGTGAAATTACTGCATTGCTGATACGTTCACCCAAACGCTCGTCAAACACAAAATTCTTCCCGATAAAATTCGATTCAATATCCAGTTTCTTGATTTTGCGGGCGTATTCAATCACACCGCCATGAAGTTGATTCACATCCTGAAACCCATGATGCTTCAGGTAGGCGCTTGCTTTTTCGCAGCGGATGCCGCCGGTACAGTAAAGCAATACTTTCTGACCTTTTCTGTCCTGCAGCTGGTTAACAACGATGTCAATTTCTTTGCGGAAGGTGTCCGCATCGGGCGTGATAGCGCCGCTGAAATGACCAATCTCACTTTCATAGTGGTTGCGCATGTCCACCACAATCGTATCTTCCTTTTGCGATAGTTCATGAAACTGCAAAGCATCCAGATGGTTTCCCACATCGGTTACGTCGTAAGCGCCGTCGTCCAGTCCGTCCGCCACAATTTTTGGGCGAACCTTAATGGTCAGTTTGAAAAACGATTTTCCGTCATCTTCCGCGGCATATTTGATGGGCATTGCTTTCAGTTCTTCATGTTCATCAAGCTTTTGCAGAAATTCCTCCAGATGATGTTCTGGCACCGACATCTGCGCATTGATGCCTTCGCGGGCCACGTAGATTCTGCCGAAGCAATCCAAGTCATCCCATTCCTTGTAAATCTCATCCCTGAACTCCTGCGGATTTTCAATCCTCACGTAGCGGTAAAAAGAAATGGTGGTGCGCTTAAACGTCTCTTCCATCAAGCGCTGTTTCAATATCCTGCGGTCCACCCTGTTGTGTAAAGTCATCTTATCTTAATTTAGAATAAGTAAAAACAGTGCAAAAGTAATATTTTATTCTAATTTTTTATTCAGGTCTTTAGTATTCGCATTGAACTTATGTGTGCAATATTTAATTATCAAATAATCAGACTTGTAGGCTCTATCAAAAAAAAGTAAATATGGTGGTATCTTTGTTATAGAATTAATAACATCTAATTTTTATGGATTACTTATTTGAAAAATTACTGCATCATACGAACATTAAAAGAAATTGGGAAAATGGATATATCACAATCCCTAGTTGTTCGATACAAGACAAATATCAACCTGATTCAATAATGATTGAACGGCCATGGCTTGCAGAAATGAGACGAGATTATTATTACCAAGCCAAGCCGATAGGTGGGAAAATGTACATTGTTTTCATGAAACCAACTACTAATTCTTTTACAATTGAAAGTTTGAAGAAAGAAAACACTAATAATGGAATAGTGGGGGATTTCAATTTTGTTGTTGCAAAATATTATGAGTGGTTAGAATTGAGTTTCATTAGATAGAGAAAATATATCGATTCAAAAACATTCACGCTCCTATATTGGTTAGGATTTCGATGCCTGAAAAGAAAACCAAATACATAATTGTCGGTGGCGGACTGGCCGGGACTTTGCTATCGCGAATGATAAAAATATACGGTCAGGAATTTATTCTGGTGGATAAACCCAGCAATTGAACTATTCAAGGATTACCGTGATCATGTTTAACCTTGTACTTTTTCGCACTATTGGGAAAACCTGGCAAGCCAATGCAAACATCCATTTCACTCCTAAATTTTATCCGGCCTTAGCAAAAGTGTTAATGAAAAAATATATAGAGGTCAGCAGTTAACTACATATGGTAGTATTCATTAAAATCAAGAAATATCTGGAATTATTCAACGCCAAAATTTTCTTTTGTCAGCGCTGTGTTTTAGCACGAGATTTTGTTCAGACATTATGGGGTTGAAGCCATTAGATTCCTCCTCTCTCAATTGCGCTAAAAATTTGCGTAAGAATTCTTACCGTCTACTTGCGCAATTTCGGTCATCGGAATGACAGTTTGTCAATGCGTTATGAGAGAAAAAGGGCGCGCCGACACCTTGTTATATTTCATATGAGTCGGCGCGCCCTTTTTCTTTGTACACCCCAAAAACAACGTCATGCTGACCGGAGATGCAAAGTGAAACGGAGCATCGAAGGGAAGCATCTGATTTCCGGAAATCAATCAAGCTCATTGAATATGCAGTTATCTAATGACCTCAAAAGTTTTTTTCTAAGAAAAAGCGTCAGAATATTAGCACACTCAAATACAGACTTTCGTGCAATTACCAAATAATTGGCGAAGTCTTTATCAGAGAACGAACCTGAACCTTCAGCAATATTATTAGAAATACTCATTGATGCTGCACGTAATTGCTCAGCATACCTGTAATACCTTTTTTTTTCGGCTCTCTCTGACAATTCAAACAAAAGATCATCTATCTCAATACTCTTTTTCCAGATCTCCAAATTCTCAAATCTAAATTCTGACATTTTAATTAACTGGATTTATACTTTTAACCATTTTTATAATTTTTCTCTGAGCTCTTAGCTCCAGGCTCTAAGCAATATCATTACATGACTAATGAAATATTTTCATCATGCCAAAACCTCAGCTTCGAAACTTTACCAAAGATTCCGGGTATCCATCTCCACCACCAGGCTGTATCCTACGGATTCAATGCGGATAACCAGCTTGCTCTTTCCTTTGATACGGAGTATTTCGCCTTCGAGTCCTTTGAGGTTGCCTTCTTTGATTTTTACATGCTCGCCGGGTTGCAGCTTTTCGCCGGTAAGCTCGAAGGGCAGCATATTATCAATGGTTTTTCGCACCGCCTCTATCTGCCATTCGGGGATATTTGCTGCCTTACCTTCGAACGAGACGTAAGTCACCGCCCCGTCTACATTGAGTACGTCATAATACTCTTTCTCACTAACCTTTACGAAGATATAGGATTTTATCAGCGGCTCTTCCACCTTCTTCTTCCGGTCTGTCCACTGCTTTTCTTTGAGCACCAGCGGCAGGTAGTGGATATAACCTTGCTGCTCCAGCTCCCGCTGTACTTTCTTCTCCCAGCGTGGCCGGGTGTAAAGCGCGTGCCAGTGGTAAGATCGGCGGTATGGTTTAGGGGTGCTGGTCATTTAATCGTAATTGGTTGTAATTTATAGTAATTTATGGAAATTGGGTAATTTGCCCTGAAGGGCGTAATTCATTGTAATTTATGGTAATTGGTGGTAATTTAATTGCAGACCTTTTAAAGGAGGGATTGGTATCTTGATATTTCACAATTTTTTTACTTTGGGCCTATGGTTTTGATATAATTATTGATTTTTACTCCAATAGTTTCAATGTCTTTAACCAATTCATTAAATTGTTTGTCTGTTATGAGATTACGATTATTTGCTTTGGTAAGCCAGGTTTTTGTTTCAAATAAAGAACCTCTTGAATAATAACTAAAATTTTTTCGTTCCCGATAATGAAATCGTCCCACCCCTTCAGAAAGATTTGCTGCAATGGAATCGGCTGCTCTCACGAGTTGTTTTCCAACGGTATCCTTATCAAAATAATGCCATTTTAAGACCTCTGCATAGATTTTTTCTCCAAGATCCATAGCCATATTGTAGGTTTGAAAATCTTCCAGCTTCATAACAAGAATATTTATACAACTAAATTACAATGAATTACAATGAATTACAATGAATTACAATATTTAAAAAACTTTTTAGGTTGTATTCTAATAATAACAGTATTTCTGGATTAGATACAGCTTCGCCTCCTCAGTCCCATTGGGTGAGTGGAAGTAGCTTTTAAAAGTTAGCACTATACGCTGTGCGGCGGTGATGAAAATGCTGTCATCACTCAGCGGTGAAAATCTATTTTTTATTTTGCCAGAGCAGCAGAGGCTCTACGCCGGTATAACTGCTCATATACTCATCAAACTCTTCCTTATTGAATACCATGTAGCGAATTTTCCGGTCAATCAGCCCTTCGGCTTTTTCCACTAATTTCAGCAAATACTGTTTGTCCAGATTTTTCCCAATAAAGATCAGGTCAATCACAGGGGCATCCTGTCCTAAAGCAAAATCACCCACCAAAAACACCTTCTCCAAATCCCCCAGCTTTTCAACCACGTTAAAGATAATACTGTCGATACCTACATGTTTAAGAATCAGGTTATGAATATCAGAAAACAGGGGATGACGTGTATTGGCCCGAAACAGTTTCTTATTACCTTTCAGTTCTGACTGCAATAAACCGGCTTGCTCAAACTTATTCAGTTCCATCCGGATGGCATTGGTAGACTCGCCAAACTCTTGTGCAAGACTACGCAGATACGCTTTGGAATTGCTGTTGAGAAAAAACTTCAACAACATTTTTATCCTTGTTTTTGATGTAATTAACGCTTCGAGCAATTTCCTGTTTATTAATTAGTATTTGTCTATCAAGTCAAGTGTCTGGGCTATAATGTCCGAGGTCAAGGTTTAAGCAGTTTTGAAAATCAAGGAGGCCGCTTTAGGCGGATGAATGTTTTCAGAACAAGCATAACAGTTGACCCCGAGCCTTCGGGGCGGAAACCGGACATTACAGACGGACACTAAAACCCAAATTGAGCGATTCTCGCTCACGATAAAGAAATTGTAAGCATTTCACCTTCCCGCAATTCTGCGGGACAGGCTACCCATTCGGTGAAATACAACAATTTCTAAATCGTCCGCCTTAGGCGGATAAGTAAAGCGCTTTTTCACTTTGTTCAAACCGCTCAACTTAGTTAAAATTAGTGTTTACAATGCCTTCAATAATCCTATTACTTACCTTATAGCCTGAAGACTATAACAATATGCAAAAATAATCAAAGATCGAGTAACAAAACTACTCATTATTTAATTCAACGCAAATATTATTTCAAAAAGTTTAAGGATTATTTAGCTGCCGAAAATTTACTTTTAATGCTTTTTGCGGCAAATGCAGCCAGCTTCCTCCCTGTCAGCCATGCTATTACAACATTTATCAAAATGCCTTTTATGCCGATTACTATTATGAATTGCGCTTTTAGTTCTGCCAAGGCTTCAGCGGGGCAGGCCTTTCACTCCTAAAGGCACTTGAAATATGTATCGGCAAGTCTTCGGGATAATTTCAATGTTTCGCTGAAGCTCACTTTGAAATACAATTGGTATAACACTACGTCTTCACCCTGCCGTTAATCCTTCATAATTACTTTTCTTTATCTTTGCAGGCATGATGCAAAAAACAAAATCCATACAGCTATCTCCCATAGTGGCCGGAACGATGTCGTACGGCAAGGGCGGAAAAAACCTCCCGGCCGATACAATTACCTCACTGATTCGTCATGCGGCAGAGATCGGCATCAGCACGTTCGACATGGCCGACATCTATGGCGATTACACCACAGAGGCACTCTTCGGGAAAGCCTGGAAAAAGGCTTCGCTTGCGCGCGATAGTGTGCAGTTTGTAACCAAGTGCGGCATTAAAGCGCCACAAAAGACGCGCCCGGAATACAAGGTTAAGCACTACGACACTTCCCGCGGCCATATCACCTGGTCAGTGGAGAATTCCCTGAGCAACCTGCATACTGACTACCTCGACCTCCTGCTGATACACCGCCCCGATCCTTTGATGGATCCCCGGGAGCTGGCAGAAGTCTTTCAAAAACTTAAAGATGATGGCAAGGTGCTCCACTTCGGAGTATCGAATTTTACGCCAACCCAGTTTGAGATGATGGATGCCCAATTTCCGCTGGTGACTAACCAGGTTGAAGCAAGTGTGAGCATGCGCAAGCCGTTTTCAGACGGGACGCTCGATCTATGCGTTAAAAAAAACATCCGTCCGATGGCCTGGTCGCCCCTGGGGCAAGGACTTTTGACCGGGAAAAATGCTGCCGCCGGATTACTTCGAAACATGGCCGCACAACACCAGGTTACGCCTGCTCAGCTGCTGATTGCATGGCTTCTGAAGCATCCCTCGGGCATCCTTCCGGTGATGGGCACCACACACCCAGAGCGTCTCAGGGAAGCATGGCGAGCGCAGCAGATTGAGCTTACGCGCCAGGAGTGGTTTGCACTGTGGGAAGCCGCTGAAGGAAAAGAAGTTCCCTAAACAGAGATACCCGTCATTATAATCTGTCAGGGGCTGCAAACTCACTGCAATTCAGCAGGACATCATCATATAAAAATTATATGGAAGAAGAAAAATATTTCAGACATCAGGCCGTAATCCTCCGGAAAATAAGGCAGGTTCATAAAATTGCAGGCATTGTTCTGTTTGTATTCTTTATGTTTATTTCTGTCAGCGGACTCCTGCTGGGATGGAAGAAAAACAGCGGCGGACATCTCTTACCGGAAACCGCAACCGGCACCACTACTAACCTACAGCATTGGCTGCCCATGCATCAGCTTGAAACCCGCGCCAGAACATTTCTGAACGATTCTGTTTCATCATCGCTATCTGATAAAATCGACCGCATTGATGTAAGGAAGAACGATGGAATCGTCAAATTTACTTTTGAAAATCATTATTATGGGATTCAGATGGATGGCGCTACCGGCAGCGTGCTGCTTGTAGAAAAAAGATGGTCTGATTTGCTGGAAAACATACACGACGGCTCCATTCTGGATAAACTTATGGGTTTTGAAGGAGAAACCTTTAAGCTTATCTACACCAGCATCATGAGCCTGGCGTTACTTTTGTTTGCCGTAACCGGGTTTTGGTTGTGGTATGGCACAAATCGATTGAGAAAGAAAGTAAAACGCATAAAATCAGCACAAAAAGCCTTTGTTTATCAGGATGTATCCGAATATTCAGAAGCACACAAAAACTAACTTCCCGCTAATGAGTTTCGCTACAACGGATGATAGAAGGAAATAAAATCACACAGCAAAGATTGGTTTTAGTACAAAAAATATTATTTTTGCATCGCGAAAGCTCGGGGTGTAGTCCCGCCCGATAGTTATCGGGACAGGCGGGGCGCTTGACTGGGGGTCAACTTAATAACCCCTTATTAAATTCGGGATGTAGCCCTCCCGATAGTTATCGGGACGGCGGGACGCTTGACTGGAGGGCTTTTAATATCAATTATCAAAATCGGGGTGTAGCGCAGCACGGTTAGCGCGCTTGACTGGGGGTCAAGAGGTCGGGAGTTCAAATCTCCCCACTCCGACTTAAACACAAGGAAGGCTTCTTTGGTCTTCCTTTTGTTGTTTTTCATGCCTTAAAGAGTAATTTCTAAAATAGTTATGGAAAATTTATTACCTTTGAATTCAAAACGATGCCAACAATACTGCGAACAAAAGGGTACCGGTTTTTCTTCTATAGTAACGACCATCACCCTCCGCATGTACACATTGAAAGAGGTAGATGTACCGCAAAGTTTCTTTTGGAAGATGTAAAATTAATAAGATCAAAACGATTTAACGCAAGCGAATTAAACGACATAAGAAAAATAATTCTAAACAACACTGAATCATTAAAAGCTAAATGGGATGAGCATTTTACAAATTTCTAAATCGACTAATGCCGTGAATATTTGGTTTGACAACAACAAAATGCATATTGTTTTAGATGATGGGCGGGAACTATCTGTCCCGATAAACTGGTTTCCCACTTTAAGAGATGCCACGTCTGAGCAAAGAAACAACTGGAGGTTTATTGGTGATGGTGAAGGAATCCATTGGGATGAACTGGATGAAGATATTCTCGTAGAAAACCTTCTATAAAACCTGCTATGCCGCAAATATTTTTCTGCACCGTAATGGCAAAACAGCAATAAAAGCCAAATTCCGAAGTTTTTTCAGCCAAAGCTTTTTACCTTTGCACAAATAATATATGTAAGTTTCTGTTCCGACATATTGTCATACTCACATACTTCGAAGTGTTTAAAACAGAAGCGTTAACAAATTTTTAAGCTTTTGGCACAGAATTCGCAGAAAGGGAAGCAAAAATTATATTTAATACTAAAAACAAACCAAAAATGGCTGAAGAATTAGAAAAAGTACGTTGTTTAATCATAGGTTCCGGACCTGCCGGATACACCGCAGCAGTGTATGCTGCACGCGCCGATATGAAACCTGTGCTGTATCAGGGGATGGAGCCCGGCGGACAGCTCACCACCACCACCGATGTCGACAATTATCCCGGATATCCAGAAGGCGTTGAAGGCCCTAAAATGATGGAAGACTTTAAAAAGCAAGCTCAGCGTTTTGATACGGATGTGCGCATGGATTTTATCACCGAAGCCGACCTGTCGGAACGCCCTTTCAGGTTAAAAGCTGATGATGGGAAAACCATCAGTGCTGACACCGTTATCATTGCAACGGGCGCTTCGGCGAAGTATCTGGGGATCCCCTCCGAGGAGAAATTCAAAGGGGGTGGCGTTTCAGCTTGTGCCACCTGCGACGGATTCTTCTACAAAGGACTGGATGTCGCAGTAGTGGGTGGCGGCGATACAGCGGCAGAAGAGGCTACTTACCTGGCAAACCTGGCCAAAAAAGTCTATATCATCCACCGCCGTGACGAGCTAAGAGCTTCCAAAGCCATGCAAAAGCGCGTTTTTAACACCAAAAACATCGAAGTAATCTGGGATCACGTGGTTGACGAAGTACTCGGGGAAGAATCGGCTTTCAGCAAAAAAGTTACCGGAGCAAGACTAAAACATGCACAAACCGGAGAAACTAAAGAGATTGCTATTGACGGATTTTTCTTAGGTATCGGCCACAAACCAAACACTGATATCTTTAAAGGTCAGGTTAACATGGATGATAACGGATACATCAAAACCAAACCTGACAGCACCCATACCAATATTCCGGGTGTTTTTGCAGCAGGAGACGTTAAAGACCCAATATACCGCCAGGCTGTAACATCAGCCGGTAGCGGATGCGAAGCGGCTATGGATGCCGAACGTTACCTCGGAGAATTAGAAAACCAATAAAACTTCAAATATTTTTTCTTGAAAGCCGGTAGCAATGCTACCGGCTTTTTTTTAATTTTGACAAAATGCTTTCATAAAAATCGCCATGATTCGGATTCTCATTGCCACACTACTTATTACTATATCTGTCAGAATTTCAGCACAGCAGCTCGAAGTTATTACCGAAGCCTCTCTTCAGCAACTTTGCGCTTCAGAGAGTTCTACACTATCAGCTTACCCTGCTACAGAGGAATTTGGCAGCACGCCCCTTCCACAACCCGGTAACCGTCCGGTTGTTACTATCACTTTTACAGAACCGGTTACGGCTGATGAATTCACCATAGAAAAAGCCGGCCTGAAATATGATAAAGACTTTGGCTACTCCATCCAGGTTGATGACGGCCTGATCGATATTATGAATTACGCATTTCCTCTGTTTGAAGGAGGAAATGTTGACGGCGAAACCTTCCCGGGTTTATTCTATACAGACGGATGTGGTAATGACATCCCCTTTAAAATGGCTACGGCTCACTTTTCATGGCATGAGGGAATGAATGTTGATATGCATGATCCTGAAGGAAATTTTACTGAATTATTCATCAATTGGGACCAAATAATAGAATTATATCAAAACGATTGGGGAATCTACAATCACGCGTTTCATCAGGGTGGAGCCAGCGGAAACGGCTATTATGACATTATGCGTAACCATAGCTTCACAAAAAGAAATACCCATCCCAGTATTCCAGGAGGAATAGACATGAATCTTTTTGTGATTCCCAGTGCAAGTACTGATTTAGGGCCTTTAGCTATTGAAAATGGATATAACCAAGTCATATCTTTGAACTATAGTTATGGTGATCCATATTACAATATCAATACAGATACTTACTACAATGTTGAGATCAGCCGCCACTTCAATATTTCATCAATCTCTTCAACTATAGATGAACTTGCGGATGCAGCGGATGAAGAAATCAAAGGAATGTCAACTACGGGTTTGCATGAAATTAATTTTGATGAATTCCGGCAAGATTTGGAATATGTAGAAAACACCTATGGAAAGTCAGGCTCCGACCAACTCTGGTTCGCCACCTCCGAAGAGGTAATCCAATACCTTTATGTCCGCGATCATGTTGATCTCGCTACACAAATCAGCGGAAATACGGTTACGATAGAGCTAACCGGCGAACTGCCGGATGATCTTCGTTTTTATGCACTGTCGCTCCTGGTAGAATCTGATAAAGAAATTACCCAGATTGATATCGATCATGGTTTTAATCACAGCGATACTACAGACTATAATGAAAAAACGCTAATCAATCTCAACTGGAACGAAAGCGTTATCCCCTCGCCCCGCTCGCTTGCCGGGGAATTTACTACAGAAGCTGAAAACAGTGAAGACGCCTATGATGCGCTTATCGCGATGGATTATACCATGATGATTGAAGATACGGTTACGCAGAATTATTTTCTTTCGCGATTGTGTGCCATTCCTGGTGGTGAATTACCGGATGGCCTGTGCTCAGATCTGCCTGAATACAGCTTCCAGTGGCTTGCTAATGGTGAAGTGTTTTCTAATGAGCCGGTTACTGAAGTTACACCGGACGAAACCACAACATACTCCATTGTCATGACTACAGGCGGCGAAGAACTTACCGGTGAAATTACGGTAGAAGTCACAGACCCTCCCACCGTGGAGGTAGCTGAAGGTGAAACCGTGTGCCCGAACCAATCCCTGACGCTTTCGGCTACCGCGGAGAACTATTCGGCATTTAATTGGCAATCTTCCGGCGATGGAACCTTTTCGTCACCTGAAACTCCGGTAACCGAATACGTTCCGGGCGATGCAGATATCGCCGGCGGCGAAGTCACCCTCTATGCTACAGCGCAGTCAGAAGGCTGCGACGATGCTACCGACCAGGTCACCTACCAGTTTTATCCTGCGCCCTCCATTTCGGCTCCGGCAGACACTTCCATGTGTCATGAGGCTTCTTTATCAATAAGTATTTCTGCTGAAAATTACAATACAATATCATGGTCTGCCGATGGCGACGGGACTTTCTCAAGTGTAAACGGATTATCCACTTCCTACACTCCCGGAAGCCAGGATATTGAAACAGGGCAGGTAACTTTAACCGCAACAGCCTTCGAAGAAAATTGCGGATCACAAGCTGCTGCTGACATTGCAGTAGAGATAGTTTCATCCCCGCAAGGAAATGCCGGAGAGCTGATATCTGTTTGCCAGGGACAGGGAACGATCACGTTACAGGGAACCGGAACCAACTACAGCGACGCTTACTGGCAAACCAATGGATCAGGAACGTTTGTAATCAATGGAATAGAAGCAGAATATGAGCCTGTGGAAAGCGACTTTTCTATGGAGAATCTGGCCTTTGAGTTGATACTTGAACCGGAAGTCCCTTGCTCGGGTAACTTTACTGAAACAGTACCGGTCGCTTTTATCAATCCGCCTGAGGCTGACGCCGGAGAAGATTCTCTTGCGTGTTACGGCATGCCTTACCAAGTGCAGGGCAACATATCCAATGCCTCGGATTTTTACTGGTCAACATCAGGAAACGGCTCTTTTACAGATGAAAACAGCCTGAACACCTATTACCAGTTCGGAACCGTTTTTCAGCAAACCGGGCAAGTTACCCTAACGCTGCATGCCCTTCCGCAAGGTAACTGTGAGCTGGAAGCTACTGACGGCATCATACTTACACAAGCTCCGTTACCCGAGATTAATGCCGGCGATGACGGCGAGATGTGTTATGCCGACACAGCCTATCAACTGCAAGGCAATGTAACAGGAACAGATGATTTTTACTGGATTACCCAGGGCGACGGAACGTTCAACGATACTACCGTTGAAAATCCGCTCTATTATCCGGGGTCGCAGGAAAAAGCTCAGGGCGCTGCTTATCCCGGGCTGCGTCTTAGCGGTGACGGCCTCTGTTACAACACCGTTTCTGATGACTTTATGCTGCTAAGTATCGTTGCCCCGCCGGTTGCCGGCGCCGGCCAGGACCTGGCACTCTGCAGCGATGAGGTGGTCAGTCTGACAGGTAGCGCTGAAGGCTATGACTCCCTGCAGTGGGTAACGGCAGGCGATGGCTCTTTTTCTTCGCCCGGGGAACTACAAACAACGTATAGTACTGGCCCACAGGATTTGCAGGAGGAATCCACCGACCTCGTCTTACAGGCTTTCAGCACCTCCGGCTGCGAAGCTATGGATGCTGACACCACAACTGTCACTTTTGCTGTAGCCCTTACGGCAGAGGCCGGTACCAATGATACCTTATGTTCCGGACAGATTGATTATACCTGCTCCCCGGTCATTGAAAATGCCACTGCTGTGGAATGGAGCACCACCGGCACAGGTTTTTTCAACGATGCTGCGTTGCCTGATGCCACCTATTTTATCTCCGGGCAAGACCGCCAGAGCGGCCAGATAACACTTCACGTGGAGGCTGTTTCAAATTTCGCCTGTAACGCCACCGCCGGCGATTCGTTGCTTCTTACCTTTCCTGAAGCTCCGCCGGTTGATGCGGGTCCTGATCTGGCTGTCTGCCATACACAGCAAGTAGCCCTGCAAGGCAGTGGAGAGCAGGCTGACTCGCTGGTGTGGGAGACTGCAGGTGATGGTTTTTTTGCCTCTCCTCATGATCCAGAGACGCTATACACTCCCGGCAGTAACGACGTTGCCACAGGCTCCGTCATGCTTTTTCTCCACGCATTCGGTCCCCCACCCTGCCACCCGCAGTCAACAGACACTATGACACTCACCGTGGAACCTTTGTTTACACTACAGGTCAACGCATCGCCTCAAACCATCACCGCAGGAGAAAGCACCCTTTTGTCAGCAACTACTTCGGGAAACGCCTCCGTTAATTGGAATATTTTATACGACAGCGGGAGCGGGGAGCTCTCAAGCTGGTCGGGAACCCCTGTCACCTACAGCTCAGCATTAAGCGATACAGCCCAACCGGTAAGTATAGCAGCCTTTGCAACCAGCACCGGGGCCTGTAATGTGACCCTGTCCGACACCGTTTTGATCACCGTCCTTGCTCCATCCGCTATTTTTGCCGGCGATGATATTTTCACATGCAGTACAGCCTCTTTTGTTTCGCTGGAAGGCTCCTATGATGGAGACGAAGGTGTGATATGGACTACAGACGGCGACGGAACTTTTGACGACGCCACCTCTCTGGTCACCACGTATTATTCAGGAGTGCAGGATGTGGCAGAAGGTGCGGTGACGCTGACACTGTCGTCGCAAACGTCAGGGATTATTGATGATAACCTGCTGGTCACCATAAGCCAACCTCCTGCAATCGCCGTCCCCGGTGTTACTTCAGGATGTGATGACGATACCGTAATGCTCACCGCATCGGGCGACTACTTTTCTTCAGTGGCGTGGCACAGTCAGGGCGACGGAACTTTTACGGATCCTGGCGCCCTTACTACAGGTTACCTGCCCGGCATTAATGATGCAAACACAGGAGAGGTGGTTTTATGGATAGAAGCACAACCAGCGGAGGGCTGCAACCAAACAGCTTCCGACACCACCACGCTGCAGCTGGCGGTCCCGCCTCAGGTGGCTGCCGGTAATGATACCACCGTATGTGCCGGGCAGGAGGTGGTGCTCACAAGCGCCTCCGCTTCCGGCTATGACGATCTTACCTGGACATCATCAGGTTCCGGCATTTTTTCTGACAGCCACAGTCTCCACACCACCTACGTTCCATCAGAGCAGGATTATGAAGAGGAGACGATAACACTTACCCTCTCCGCAACGTCGGAAGGGATCTGTGAAACAACCGCCGGAGATCATCAGAATATTACTTTCGCGCCCGCTCCGGCCGCCTCCATCAACAGCGGCAGCAACTCATGCTATGGTGCTGCAGTAGCATTATCCGCGGAAGCGCAACATTTTTCTTCTATTGCCTGGAGCAGTGCCGGGAGCGGATTTTTTCCCGACAGCACCGGCATTACGGCTATTTATGAGCCTTCGGAAGGAGATTTGGAAGCAGGAGCGGCCCCCATTATGGCCATAGCAGCGGGGACAGCAGCTTGCAGCTCTTTTCCGGATACCGCTTCCGCCGTAATTCCCGTCATCGCTGAGCCGGTAGTGAATGCCGGAGAAAATATTTCTTCTTGCGGTGATGACCAGATTTACCTTACCGGAGAAGCATCCGGATATAATTCAGGAAGCATTCTTTGGACTACATCTGGCGACGGCTCTTTTCAAAACGATAACATGCTGAACACCTATTACTCTCCGGGAGATCAGGATGTGGAAAACGGAGTAGTGCTCCTCACGCTGCAGGCTTCCTCGCCCGATCCCTGCAACGATACCTTCACCGATGATGTGATAGTGGACATTCAAACCGCTCCGAACACTCCCGATGCTCCTTATGGTGATGAACTGGTTTGTGTGGGAGAACCGGAAGTGGTGCTGCAAACCAACCCGGTTGAAAATGCCGATGCTTATATCTGGCTGCTGCTTACCACCAATGCAGGTGATTTTGAAGAAAGCGTTACAATCGAGCCTATGAATGTATTGATACTTGATGATGAATTCCATGGCAATTACAAAGTAAGAGTAAAAGCAATGAATAGTTGTGGCACAAGCGATTATTCTGAATATTTCAGCGGAAGCGTAAAAGAAAATCCGGAGGTAGATATTCTGGCATCCCCGTCCACGGAAGTGTGTCAGGAAGAGACTATTTTACTGGATGCCACCACTGATGAAGGAGAAAGTTATCACTGGTGGCCCGGAGACCACCCCGCCACGCCCGTAACAGATGTGGATTCTTCGGGGCATAACGATGGTCATAAAACCATGTATGCCACGGTTACAGATATATTTGGATGCAGTGCCACAGACAGCATATCGCTTTTCTTTGCCGTTTGCACGCATAATACGGCACCGGAAGACGTATCGTTCACCATTTCTCCCAATCCTGCCAAAGAAAATGTCAGCATTCAATACCATCGTCCGGCGAGGGTTCTTTTATTAAATGCTACAGGAAAAATCATAAAGAAAATACATTATCCTTTTCAAGAACGCACGCCACTAACGATCAACGTCAGTCAATTCCGGCCGGGACTGTATTATATTCGCCTGGAAAGCGGTTCTTATGCTAACGTCAAAAAGATAATTATTATTCCTTAAAAACAATCTTCCGGTTACTACGTTTGTTGAAAAGTAAAACTAACTGATTATGAAAAACTTTCTGCTAACACTCACCTTATTATTCAGCGGCCTGCTGGCCATTTCTCAGACCATGACTGTTAAAAAGGCAGCCTTTTACGACAAAACACCTGCCCTCATAGATATGGAAAAGGTTGTCCCTGGTGTCAGGGATCGTTCATGGAAAGATGATGTGATCCGCAACGAAGTGGATCCCCGACGGGAACATATCGATCGCAGTAAAGAAACGCTGCCTGTGGGCCCTGATCCGTCATGGCAGAAAAGTATGGGACAAATGCGTGCCAACCAGCCGATACAAAATTTTGAGGGCACCCCCAACGTCAACGGCGTTTATCCACCGGATACCGATGGCGACGTAGGCCCTGACCATTATTACCAGATGATTAACCTCTCTTTCCAGATTTTTGACAAGGAAGGCAATTCGCTGTATGGCCCTGCCGATAACAGCACGATTTGGGATGGCTTCATAGGGCCCTGGACAGGCACCAACGACGGCGACCCAATCACGCTCTATGATGCTGAGGCCGACCGGTGGCTGGTGAGCCAGTTTGCCATCAATACCAATGACGGGTCATACTGGGAACTGATTGCCGTTTCCGCTACCGGCGATCCTTTGGGAGAATATTACCGTTATGCTTTTGAATTTCCTGCCTTCAATGACTACCCCAAGTTAGGGGTATGGAATGACGCCTATTATGCCTCCTTTAATATGTTTGGCAGCTATAACCGCGTAGCTGCCGCAGCCTTTGAGCGTGACGCTATCCTGGAGGGCGATCCTGAAGCCCGTATGGTATTGTTTGACCTGGAGGAAGGCTCCGAACCGTGGAGCATGCTCCCTTCCGACTTCGACGGGACACCTCCCCCTGAAGGCACACCAAACTATTTCGCCTTCGTCCAGGACGATCTGTTTTCAGGCAGCGATCAAATTAAGATATGGGAATTTGAAGTAGACTGGGAAGATCTCAGCAACTCTACCTTTGAGGAAGCCTACACGATAGATGTGGCCTCCTTCGACTCCGAGATATGCCCCGCCTACCGGGGGAGGTGTATCCATCAGCCCCTGGACACTCCAAAGCTCGAAGCGTTGGCCGACCGCCTCATGTTCAGGCTGCAGTACCGCAACTTCGGACTGTATGAAACGATGGTTACCAACCATACTGTTGATGTGGATGGCGCCGGACTGGCCGGTATCCGTTGGTATGAGTTCAGGGATTATAACGACGGCGAAGGGTGGCAGCTCTACCAGCAAGGCACCTATGCCCCTGACAGCCACCATCGGTGGATGGGATCCGTAGCCATGAATGCCGAAGGATATATAGCTCTGGGATACAGTGTATCCAGCAACAACACCTATCCTTCCATACGGTATACGGGCCGTGGCCCCAACGCCCCATTAGGGGAGATGGTATTTACTGAAGAAACCATTATCGACGGCTCCGGAGTGCAAACAGGAGAAGCCAGCCGCTGGGGCGACTATTCCAAAATGTCGATAGATCCCGTTGATAATGAAACCTTCTGGTTCACCACAGAATATGTTGAGCAAACCGGATCCGCCAACTGGCAAACACGCATCGCCTCATTCCAGCTTGAAGAGGATTTTATAGCCCCGGAAGCGGTTGCCGACCTGAGCGCCGAAGTACCCACCACCAATGGCGTTTGGTTGCACTGGACTTCCACACCCGATAACCTGGGAACACCCTACCTGTATGACATCCGCTACAGCGCGGAACCTATTACCGAAGATAATTTTGAGGAGGCAACCCAGGCCACAGACACGCCCGACCCTTCGGCGGCAGGAACACCGGAGAGTTTTTATATCAGCGATTTAGATTTTAACGAAAACTACTATTTTGCTTTGAAGGTGGCCGACCGACAGTACAATTTCTCAGATCTCTCTAACATAGCGCAAGCCACTACTCCCGGACTGCCCCACCTTGAAGTTGACCAGGCCGCCAGGCAGCCTGAGGCTTACCAGGGATATGCTGTTGCCGATGAAATCGAGCTCAGCAATACGGGTGACAGCGATATCCGCTTTTCTCTGACCAAGGGCGACACCGTTGCAAACACGCCGGGAGATATCATCACTACTTTTCCTGAGGCAGGTACAGGACTGCTGGGAATGCATTTTGCTGACGAGAAAATCTATCTGGTAAATTCAGGTATCCGCTCTTTAATGATTTATGACACCACAGCACATGCCCTGGTAGATACTGTCCAGATTCATAAAAAGCCTTTCGGCATCACCTCCGACGGCGAAAAATTATGGATAGGCAGCATCAACGGGCTAATCAAAGCCTATGATTTCGAAGGCAACCCTACCGGCGACAGCCTGACGTTTCCCATGCAAAGCTATCATGCGCTGGCTTTTAACGGAACGCACCTTTTACTGAATCCCGTAAACGAAGACGATCCGGTTATTTTCAAGCTTAATCCTGAAACAGGAGAACAGGAAGGAGTGCTCCTAACTGATATCGACATGGATATCTGGCAAAGTACATGGGTGCAGCAACACCAGGAGGGTAAGCTATGGATAACAAACAATGACGGGGTGATTGCCCAGCTGGTACTTGATGAAGAAACAGAAACCTACCATGTGCTGCAGCAGTTTGAAGCTCCTGCCACCATCTCCTTTGCCCTGTCGCATAGCGGGGAGCACCTGCTTTACGCAGAAACAGCGAACACTATTTATTTGGTAGACGATGGCGTTGACGAAGTAAACTGGCTCAGCTATCATACTTTATCCGACACCATAGCCTCCGGTGATAATTTTGGACTCACGCTAACCTATGATGCCGCCACATTAAACCCGGGCATGCATTCTGCTTTTGTTACTATTCACTCCAACGATCCGGAACATCCTGAAAAAGTAATCCCGGTAGAATTTACCGTGCTGCCGTATGACGAAATGGAACTCAACATCGCAGGCCTGCCGGCCCAGGTGTGCCGGAACAATCCGGTTTTTCTTACGGCAGAAGTTGCAGGAGGTGCCGGCAATTTCAGTTACATGTGGTATAATGCCGATGGCGATCCTGTGGGGGAAGAATCCACTTTAACTGTTGTTACCGCTGAGGAAACAAGTTATTATGTTTACGTTGAGGATGCCGTATCCTCAGCAACCGATTCCGTTACCCTTAACCCGGAGCCTTCCCCGGAGTTTACGCTGGGAGCAGACACCACGCTGTGCATCAATCATGAATTGGAACTGGGTATTCCTGAAGGCTTTGCCTCTTATGAATGGCAGGATGGCAGCACTTCCAATACGTTTATGGTAGACAGCACCAGTGCCGCTTTGGGCGAAAACTTTATTATTGCAACTGTGGAAGGCGATAACGGATGCAGCACTACAGATACGTTGAAGGTAACCATGGAAACATGTGCCGGCATAGCAGATAACCCGCTTTCGCAAAGCCGCATCTATCCCAATCCTGTAAAAGAGGAGCTGTATATTGAACTGAATAGTTCCGGGAATGTACACATCAGCATTACCGATGTAAACGGAAAAGAGGTGTATAAAAGCAATACCGCCTCTGGCCATCAAAGAACCAAATATACCGTTAACGTGGCCCCCTGGCGGGAAGGTGTCTACTTTATTATCATGCGTAATAACGAATATGAAACGGTCAAAAAGTTTATTAAGGGCAACTAATCCGGATAATTCATAAAAAGAGTGATAGAGGTCAGCAGTTAACTACATATGGTAGTATTCATTAAAATCACGGGATATCTGTAATTATTCAACGCCAAAGTGCTCATTTGTCAGCTCTGTGTTTTAGTACGAGATTTCGTTTAGACATTGT
>Ga0307976_1000290_pt1 | contig 30564 bp, 28 predicted proteins | sample OrgLakmetagen919_FD_201836 | JGI IMG/M metagenome (GOLD analysis project Ga0307976, IMG submission 201836) | Saline water microbial communities from Organic Lake, Antarctica - #919 | ecosystem: Environmental > Aquatic > Non-marine Saline and Alkaline > Saline | place: Antarctica: Organic Lake... | reverse complement strand
AGCCGTTTACAGCCAGTGCGTCGGACGTCGCCGAGAAAATTTACAGTGCTGCAAAAGCGGCTACTCCCATGCCCCGATATTTTGTCACGCCACAGACCTACATTGCCTCATTGATCACCCGATTTGCTCCCCACTCTATCCAGCGAATAATATTGAGGTAGTGCTCTGTGGTTATGCGAGGCGGTCGAAGCCGAAGTAAGGTTCGAGCGTGACTCACTTTAGTTGGATGTTCGAGTTAGGGGGTAGCCCTATGGAGCCGTTCAGGGGTAGGTAGTTCTATGTATGGCTGGTGCACGCCTTGGTAACAAGAAACCAGGTAGGACATGATGAGGATTAAAACGTGAGGCTATATCGGATTGCAGAAGGCGGCTGGCCCGAACCAATGTGTCTTTGGTGGTAAGAGCCACGCCGCTATCAAGTTAAGGAAAGAACAGATCGAAGAGAATCTACAAACTTAACGCGCATCATTGTCTCCAGGCATTCAGGGCTTCATTGGCCCAGCCCAGCGATTCATTCCAACATCCCGGCTGATCGCCTTGAGGTACATCTCGCGATAATAAGGTGCAAGACGGTCGGCAGAAACCGTCATCTGCTCAAGTTGATTTTCGAGTCTACTGGCGTAGCCACGGATTTGTGACCGGAGCGCGGCTTCATCCACATTTAATGCCTCACCATCTTCCACCACAATACGACCGTCAACGATCGTCATTCTCAGAGACCCTCCGTTCTCACAGAACACCAGCGCACGTTTCAAGTTATGCAATGGCGTGAACGGTAGGGTATCCAGATCAATCAGCAACATGTCTGCGCGGTAGCCCTCGACAAGCCTCCCGACCTGACCCTGTAACCCCATTGATCGCGCACCGCCACGCGTTAGCATATCCAGAATTTCGTCTTCATGGGGCCAGTTGCGATACTCAGGATCGGCAATTTTATGGACCAGTCCGGCGGTCTTGCCCACCGTCCAGAGATTGCAGCCATCGTCAACGGGGACCTCATCGATTCCAAGCGCAATATTGATGCCGGCCTCTTTTAACCGTCGGAAAGGCATCACGCCACTGCCAATTTTCAAGTTGGAAATGGGGTTATGAATGACGGAGCAACCCGATTCCGCCATAGCCGCAATATCGTCATCATCAACCCAGACCGAATGAATCACTACCGCTCGATCCGTCAGCACGCCCTCATCTTTCACATACTGTATGAAGGATTTTCCATGCTTTTCCTGGCCTAGAACTCTCTGCAACTTCGTTTCAAGAATGTGCATTTTGTAAGGGATATTGTATTTGCTGCTCAGCTGATCAAGTGCACGCAGACAATCGGGGGTCACTCTCTGTGGCGCTGAACAGGAGATCGAACAGCGGATACGGTTATCGGCAGTGCCATGCCAACGATTGATAAAGGTTTCGTAGTGGCCAACCAACTCGTCCGTAGATAGCAGTGGCACATTTTCCATCTCACTGCGAATATCGTCCGGCAGCAGCTCATACAGGAAAGGGTATTTCTCGTATTCCCTGACATTCACCTGACAAAGCGTTACCGATGCCCGTATGCCTGCGTCAGTGTAGGCATTCATGACGGCATTGACTTCATCATCAGTAGGCACTGGGACAAAGAAGCAATCATCGTGGTTGGTGGTTACTCCCTGTTTCAGCAGCTCAACTGCACCGAGCATAGTCCTGGCATATGCGAACTCACTGTCCACTGTTTGGCACTGAAGGGGCGGCACCTCGTAAAGCATGTATAGCTCGAGCGGAGCATCCACAAGTGCACCTTTCAGAAAATTCACTGGAGAGTGGAAATGTGCATTGATGAGACCCGGCATCACCAGCTTCCCCTCACCGTCAATAACGCGAGCGTTACCTGTTTCAACACTAGCCGCCACATCTGGGCCGATCTTTTCAATGACACCGTTAGCAATCAAAACGTCGGCGCGTTCGTACTCAGTATCGTTTTGATCCATCGTAAGAACTCGGGCATTACGAATGATGATATCCATGGTTACTGGTCACCTGTTGTAAATATTGACGGAGCTATTTCCTGCTAGCCAACGCCAGCCGGGTTTTGGGATCAAGGGCATCTCTCAGGGTGTCTCCCAAAAGATTAAAAGCGATCACTACCGTCATGATTGCGATGCCGGGCAATAGCGATATGTGGGCGGCATTGAAAAGGTACTGACGACCGTCGCTCGTGATAATGCCCCATTCAGCGGTGGGCGCCTGAACACCCAAACCCAGAAAACTCAGACCCGCCGCAGTAATAATGATGTTGCCGACAATAGTCGTGCTGTATACAACCGATGCTGCAACGACATTGGGAAGCATCTCAACAAAAAGGATTTTGGGTGTTGGCGTAGCCGCAGCGATAGCAGCTTCAATGTAGCTGCTGTTTCGCTCCTGCTGAGCAGCCACGTAAACAACCCGAGTGTTGTAGGGCAGAAGCACAATCGTCAACGCGATGATCATGTTGAGCATTCCCGGTCCCATAAAAGCAGCCAGCATTATGGCCAGTAGCACCATCGGGAAGGCAAAGAGCACATCCATAACCCGCATGATGATAGAGCCAAGTCGGTCATTCCAAGCAGCCACAAGACCAAGCGGTATCGCACAGATTGCGCTCAGCAGAACAGGAGTAATCCCTGCAAATAATGTTGTTCGACCACCCCATATCAGCCGGGAAAGCATGTCCCGCCCCTGATGATCAAGGCCCAAAATATGGTCTGGTGTACCTAGCCCCTCCAATCGCAGTCTCGGAAAGCTGACTGTAGGGTCAAACGGTGCGAGCCAGGGGACGAAAATCGCCGCTATCATGACTAGTGCCAGGATCAATGCTCCCCACATTGCATAGCGATCAGCAAGAATGCCACGCCAGATAAAGAAGATACTTGAGCGTGGCTTAGCCGCACGGCGACGAGTCGCAATTATTTCAGCGTTCGGATGCATCAAGTGCCCTTACTATGTAGTCGGCGATAAAATTGCTAATAACGAAAGTAAGGGCAATAACCAGTGAGCACCCCTGAATCATTGGAACATCTCTTTGTAAAATGGCGTTGTAAAGCTGAAGTCCAATACCTGGCCAATTGAAAATGATTTCGCTGAATATCGCGCTGCCAAAAAGGTAACCAACCTGGAGGCCGCTTATATTCACAAAGGAAGGCAACGCATTCCGCACCATGTGTACATAGTTCAGCCGCCTACGCCGAATACCTCGGGAGCGAAGCGCCGTCATATAAGTCTGGTTGGTCACATCAATCATTGCAGATCGCGAAACCCTTGTGACAATCGCGACGGACGACGCCGCCGTTGCAATCGCAGGCAATGTTGCATGGTGCACTAACTGCCAAAACCCACCCGGATCGTAGAAGTTGTACATGCCGGAAGTTGGAAAAAGTGGGAACTTGACGCTGAATACATACAACAACAGAATACCGAGCCAAAACGTTGGTGCAGACGCCAACAAAAGCGTTCCGAAAATTGTCAGCCGATCCCCCAGACTGCGAAAATGAGTTGCTGAAAAGACCGACAACAAAAAACTCACAGCGACAACAAGAGATAAACTGAATCCCATCAGAATAAAGGAGTTTACAATTTTATCGCCAAGTAAGGATGCCACCTCAACGCGTTGAGATATCGAGTAACCGAGATCAAACTGCAACAGATCCCACAGCCAGATACCGTATTGGGCCAGCAATGGACGATTGAGACCCAGATCTTCTCGAAGCGCTTGCACCGCAACTTCTGAAGCTTGCTGGCCCAAAACCGTTCGAGCAACATCTCCCGGCACGAGATAAACAGAAATAAATACAACAAAACTGACTCCCAACATCACAGGAATCATTTGCAGTAAGCGCATCACAACAAACCGAGGCATTACACAAACTCCAACTTTGCCAGTTCACCGCCCTGGAAATATCCGGGCGGTGAACTCGCGGTCTTTTTGGTCAGGTCAATGCCTCAGTTCTTCTCGAGGCCGGTATAGTCATGCCAATGCTGGGGCGCGAGAACGAACCCGGAAATATTGGGTTGCATCGCGTAGATCGCGATCGGCGTGTAGTAAGGAATGAAGGCCATATCATCAGCAATCGTCTGCTGCAGGGTCGCCAGATGCCCGAGCATTTCACTTTCGGAAGCGGACGACCGCGCATCAGCAAGCAGCTGGTCGATTTCAGTATTGTTGTAGTAGCCTGCGTTAAACCCATTTGGTGGGGTGGCAGCACTGGCAATCACCTGATCCAGCCAGAAGAAACTGGTCTCACCCCAGGATACCGACATGAAACCGGTCCCCTCACGAATGCCTCCACCAAGCATGTCCCAGTATGTGCCGTTATCAAACGACTCTATGGAAGCATCAATGCCAATTTTAGCCAAATCACGCTGAATCCATTCTGCGTCACCGACGGTGTTTACGTCGCCACCGCCCCCCATGGTCCAGTCAAGCCGGGTTTCAAATCCATCGGGGTAGCCCGCTTCTGCCAGCAGTGCCTTTGCACCCTCGGGATTGTATTCACAGTCTTTGAAGTCGGGGTCATATCCCGGACCGCCATAGTTGAGAATACCCGTGGCAGGTCTGGCGTACCCATTGCGGTGGTATTCAGCCATGCCCTCGCGGTCCAACGCCATACAGACTGCGCGTCTCACCCGCACATCATCCAGAGGCTCCTCCTTGAAGTTCACCCACATCATGTAGATAGTGGAGATCGGACTGCTTACGATATCCAGGCCTGCCGCCTTAAGCTGCTCGATGGAGTCCGGCGATGGCGAGGAGATCATGTCGACCTCACCACTGCGCAATGCGAGCTCCCTCGTGGCAACTTCGGAGATAGGCCTGAACATCAGTCGCTCAATACTCGGCGTTCGGCTTTCGTCCCAGTAATCTGGATTGCCTTTCAGTACAGTAAGTTCGCCTATTGACCGGCTGGCAAACTGATAGGGGCCAGTGCCCACGGGATTAGTCTCAACACTGTCATTGCCATTCTCTCGAATGGATGTCGGACTTATAAACCTCGGTGTTCCCGAACCGCCCATTGCAAGCCGACGAAGAAACTCGATGTTGGGTGTTTCGAGTTTGATTTCAAAGGTGTAATCATCGACAACACGATAACTCTCAAGATCCTGCCACATCCAGCGCATTAATCCGCTGGCAATCGACTGGTGGTACTCAAAATCAGGATTTAGCATCCGGTCCATATTGAACTTTACGGCATTTGCATCGAAGCTTGTGCCGTCATGAAACTTCACGCCTTTACGCAAATTGAACGTGTAGGTCAGGCCGTCTTCCGAAATCTCCCATGATTCGGCCAGACCAGGAACAATAGGTGGTTGCTCGACATCATCCCGAGTCAAATCTTCTGCCACAAATCCTTCAAAGATATGCATGATCACACGAAAAGTATTCCATGTAGTGGATGCATGCGGGTCAAGCCTGGACAGATTAGCTTCGATAGCTATAACGACCGTGTTGTCTGGACTGGCCTGCGCAATTGCCTGCTCTGGCATAACTGCCAAGCCGCCTGCTGAAATGGCAATCGCTAGCGCGCTGGCCGGCCCGAGGGTACCTCTCTTCAATTTCTTTATGATTTGCTTGTGCATGGTGTGGCTCCTTCATACTTCGCGTTTAAGTCAGACGGGCAAAAGCCTGTCTCCTCCTCGTACAAATGACAGGCCACATTTCTGCTCCCATCAATCGACTTCAGTAAGGGCGTCGTGTCATGGCAGTGGGGAAGGCGGTGGGCGCAGGTGGCTTGGTAAACGCACCCTTTTCCGTCAGTGCGATCCTCTTCCACGTCCTCAATAGCCGCCGCTGCATCCAACCAGCGCTCGTCGCCTTCCATGGTTAAAATCGTATCCATGAAATTTCTTGTGAAAGGATGAGCTGGTAGTTTGTGGATATCGTTGCTTGGCCCTGTTTCCAAAATCTGGCCCCGATACATGACTAGAGTGCGGTCACACATATAACGGACTATGCCCAGATCATGGGAAACAAACAGATACGCAATTCCCAGCTTGCTTTGAAGCTCTTTTAAGAGATTGAGGATCTGCGCCTGTACGGACACATCTAATGCAGATACAGGCTCATCAAGAATCAGCAGCCGCGGTTCCAGCGCCAGCGCACGAGCAATCGCGATGCGCTGGCACTGGCCACCGCTAAATTCGTGGGGGTAGCGTGATGTTGCCGCAGGATCTAAGCCAACAAGCTCCATCAGACTCTCGGCTTTAGCTAGAGCCGCCTTTTTAGGCATTGAAAAATTGAGCAGTGGGCGAGCAATGCTTTCCCCCACCGTGCGGCGAGGATTGAGTGAGTGCAGCGGATCTTGAAAAACGACTTGAATATCACGCCGAAACAGGCGCATTCGGTCTGACGTGACCTGGGTTAAAAGCTCTCCATCAAACCAAACTTCTCCTTGGTCAGGCTCAATCAACCTGGAAATTATTCGGGCCAATGTAGATTTGCCAGAACCGGAGCCACCAACGAGTCCTACTGTCTCGCCAGGAAAAACATCAAAACTTACGCCGTCTACGGCTTTGGTACTAGCAATAATTTTCCTTCGAAGGAGACCTCTCGTCGTCGTATAGCTAAGGTGTATGTCGCGCGCAGACAGTAACGGCCGATTCATGCAATGCCCCCCTCTGAACCAACTAGGTGACACCGAACCGCTCGGCTTTCGGATATTTTTTCCAATTCTGGCAGCTCATTTCTGCAAACGTCGGTTACGTGCGCACAACGATCAGCGAAACGACACCCAGAGGGAGGATCCACAAGATTCGGCGGAATCCCCGGGATCTGGTAAAGCGACTCGTCATCTTTGACGTTGTCAGGAACCGACCGAATCAGAGCCTTCGTATAGGGGTGCAGAGGGCTCGCCAAAACCTCTTGAACGTCGCCCTCCTCCTGGACATGCCCGGCATACATCACAACCACACGGTGAGCAATAGCCCGCACAACCCCGAAATCATGGGTAATCAATAAAATGGGTAACCCATGCTCTTGGTTCAATTTCCGGAGGAGGAACAATACTTTCGCCTGAATACCAACATCCAGTGCAGTTGTTGGCTCGTCCGCAATCAACAATGCCGGGTGGCAGGCAAAAGTGATCGCGAGAGAAACACGCTGGCACATGCCACCGCTCAACTGATGAGGATAAGAAGCGGCTATCCGCTCCCAATCTCCAAAACCAACTTCGCGCAATCCCTGCTCCACGTATCGGTGGCAGTCTGCTTTGGTCATCCCTGGTCGCTGCAGAGCCAGCGTCTCGAGAAAAGCTTCTTCAACCGTGAATGAGGGGTCAAGGCTGCCACGGGGATTCTGGAACAGCATCGCGGCTGCGGTGCCGCGGATTGCCTCCAATTGGCGCTCCGACATGGCCAAAATGTCCTGACCACCAAGGGTGACTGATCCAGATACGAAGCGACCTGGTGGTGTGCTGATTAACTTGAGCGCGGCCAGCGCCGTTACACTTTTGCCAGAACCCGACTCACCGACCAACGCCACGATCTCGCCTTCGTCGACGGACAGACTTACATTGTCAACGGCACGCAAAGGGCCGGCTGGAGTATCAAACCATACTTTCAGTTCTGAAATATTTAACCCGCCAGGACGGAGGGGTTTCTTATCAGTATGGTAAGAGGCGGATTCGTTAGACATATCGCAACCACAAAGTCGGTTGAAGTGGGAGGCACGCCAACCTTGATAAGCCGCTGGGGCCTGTCATGCGCTAATACCTAACGACATTCACCAATCGGGCCAACTTTGTTTTTTTGGTTTTATTCATCTAGTTAATTTGAAAATTACTACTATCTGCCGGAACTGACTCATGCAAAATGCATCGAAGGGGCGCAGTGTCGCACCAATAAAGGGCAAAACGAGCGGCGCCAAAAGCTGCAAGCAAAGAATTAGCCGGATTATGGAGGTCCAGTTATACACAGCGTAATCACCGGGGCTAGGATCAAAGCCATTGCTGAAACCACTTCGAGGATTAGACAATCCACTGGTGCTATTTCCAAACGCGGGCTCTCCCACAAGTATTGAGTCATCAGCAAAGCCCCAGCTTTTTCTGCATGCTCTCAGACCACTCACGATAAACCTCTGCGCAAGCTTCGGCATGATGCTGGCTATAGGGTGTTGATCGCTGACCTACGGGCAGACTCGCCTCAACTTTCAAAGCCTCAACACCAATATCTGCATAAGGTGTGTCAGCCAAACCCTGATAAGCGTTCATCGCATCATGGTGCGTGGCACCGTAAAAAACGTGGCGAAGACCGGCCAATCGTATCGCAACCGTGCACATAGGACAGGGCTCACCAATTGCATAAAGCATGCAGTCGCTTAAATCGATCGTCTCCAGTCGCCGACAGGCATCGCGGATAGCTTCAACCTCACCGTGAGCAGTCGGATCTTTATGGGCCAATTCTTGGTTAATTCCTTCACCAACAATCTCGCCCGCACGGACCACAATAGCTCCAAAAGGCTGCGTACCGGGCAAATCAAGGGCTTTACGACTGAGGCTCACCACGTAGTCCATAAATTTCTCTTCGTACATACTCTCAATCCTCGCTAATTTGTTAATAGGGACACCGACCAAGACCAACCACGTTCACACCGAAGGCGAACGTCGGCGACCAAATCCAGCGGGTCTTCTCCCAATAGGGCAATCGGCTCGTCATAATATCCTGCATGACGCCCTCCGGAATAAAGACATAAGCTTCATCAAAAACAGCATGATATGACGTTAACTGTGCTTCCGGAGGGTCGCCCCCTTCTGGGAAATAGTCAGCTGACGCGCCACGCGATTCGTTTATCGTGGCTGAATCTCCGATTCAAAGGGGTGGTGTTCTGCCCAGTGGCGAGCAATATCAATGCGGCGGGTCACCCAAACTCTGTCATGCTTTTCGATATGATCCAGGAAGCGCTGCAGCGCCCTGAAACGTCCCGGGCGACCAATAAGCCGACAGTGCAAGCCTATCGACATCATTTTTGGTTTGTCAGCTCCCTCGGCATATAACACATCAAATGCATCCTTCAGATATTCAAAAAAATGACTTCCCGTATTGAATCCTTGCGCCGTCCCAAAACGCATATCGTTGGTATCCAGTGCGTAGGGAACGACCAAGTGCCCTTTCGACTGGCTCTCTGGCATCTTCACTTCAGTCCAGAAGGGTAAATCATCTCCATAGTAGTCACTGTCATACTCAAAGCCCCCATCTTCCATCACCAATTGGCGTGTGCGAGGACTGTCTCTTCCTGTATACCAACCTGCGGGACGAGACCCGGTCAGCTCAGTGTGGATTTTTATAGCCTCGCGCATGTGCGCACGCTCTTCAGCTTGACTTGCTGATTGATAAGAAAGCCAGCGCAAACCATGACAAGCTATTTCGTGACCTCTATCCTTAAATTCCGCCACGACATCCGGATTACGCTTTAACGCCATCGCCACCCCAAAAACAGTGAGTGGCAGCTTCCGGCGTTCAAACTCAGCCAGAATACGCCATACGCCAACACGAGAGCCGTATTCATACAAAGACTCCATGCTCATATGACGCGAGGGAAATGCCTGCGCCCCGATGATGTCTGACAGAAACGTTTCAGAGTGTTCGTCCCCATGGAGAACCGAGCTTTCAGCGCCTTCTTCATAGTTCAGTACAAACTGAACCGCGATGCGCGCTTTGCTAGGCCATTTTGCGTCGGGAACAGACAGTCCGTAGCCCGTCATATCTCTGGGGTAGCTCATCAGGTAGTACACCTCTTCAAAACGGATTGAAAAAAATTGCGCCTGTGTGAGTGCGCGCTCATGAGGGCATCGATTGGGCATGTACCTCCAACAGAGGCTGAGGCAAACTTCTACCAGCACCAAACCAATCAGGTCATGGGGTATCGCGACCACATTCTGAAAGCTGCTTATCTTGGAGAGAACGTAGTATGAAAATATTAAAACTGACCAATCTTCGCCTGCCCCATGCGCCGGATACCTTGACCGAGCTATTGGTAGAAGACGGTCGTTTTGTCGCAGCCTTCCGCAATCAGGAAACGGCTCCCCAGGAGCAGGATCTGGAAGGCGGCCTAGTGCTGCCCGGTCTGATCGAGACTCATATTCATCTCGATAAGGCCTGCATCATGAATCGTTGCGAGCTTAAAGATGGCACGCTGGAAGAAGCCATCGCCCTCACCAGTGCAGCCAAAGCGAATTTCACCGAGCAGGATGTTTACCAACGCGGTGCCCGTATTCTGGAGCAGGCCATTACCCAAGGCACTACTCATATGCGGACCCATGTGGAGCTGGACCCGGGTATCGGGCTGACCGGTTTCCAGGCTATCCGACGACTGCAAAATGATTATGCCTGGGCTATCGGTCTGGAAATCTGTGTGTTTCCCCAGGAGGGACTGCTTAATAACCCGGGCACCGAGACCCTGTTGTGCCAGGCCCTAGAAAGCGGAGCCACCGTTCTGGGTGGTTGCCCCTATACGGACACTGATCCCGGAGGTCAAATCCAGCGGCTTTTCGAGTTGGCGACCGTCTACGACTGTGACCTGGACCTGCACCTGGATTTTGATCTCAATCCCCAAGGGATGACCGTACCTGACGTTATCCGCTGCACCCGGAAGCACGGCTGGCAGAATCGGGTCACCATTGGCCATGTCACCAAGCTATCAGCATTACCACCAGAGGGACTCAGGGAAACAGCCATGGAACTGGCCGATGCAGGAGTGCAGGTGACTGCGCTGCCTTCTACTGACTTGTTCCTGACCGGCCGTGATGTAACCCACAGCATTCCACGAGGGGTTGCGCCACTGCGGAAGCTTGATGAGTGCGGGGTGACCTGCTCTGTCTCTACCAATAACGTAGGTAACCCCTTTACGCCTTTTGGTGATGTTTCGCTGATTCGTCAGGCTAACCTGTTTGCCAATATTGCCCATCTCGGAACCCCCGCAGAACTGGCGCTTTGCCTGGGCTGGATATCAGAGCAGGCGGCACGAATGATCCGGCTAAAAGACTACGGCCTAGCGCCGGGCTGCCACGCCGACTTCATCGTGCTGGACGCGCCGTCGCCATCGGCTGTAATCGCCGCGCTGAGCCAACCTGTAATGGGATTCAAGGCGGGCAGGCAAACCTTTGAACGCAAACCCCCCAGGTTACTGACGCCGTCTGCTTAAACGGCTGCAAGCTATAATGCGCCCCTTGTGGTCAGCTTTGCTGGCCGAAGCGCGCCAACTCGCCGCTGAACAGTTTGCCAATCGGGAGCGCGAGGTCGCCTTTCTTGCTGGTTTTAAGTCCGATGGTGACCATGCCTTCCGCCCATTTGATGGCCGCAGAAACACCATCGATCACCGGCACGTCCAGCTCGTCTTGCAGTCTGGCGCACAGATCGCTCATGCCGGCGCAGCCCATGACAATAGAGCCGGAGCGGTCGGTCGCCAACGCTTGACGGCAGCTATTCAGCACGATGCGGTAGGCATCCGAACCGGGCTCTTCCAAGTCGAGTACCGCCAAATCAGTGGCATGAATGCCCCGGCAGAATTTCGCCATGCCGTAGTTGTGGGTCAGATGCTCGGCCATAATGCAGGAGCGCACCTGCATTGTTACTACCGAAAAGCCGGTCGCCAATACACTGGCCGCGTGCATCGCAGCTTCTGCAATGCCAATAACCGGGCCGGTAGCCAACTCGCGTGCCGCCAGTAGGCCCGGATCGCCGAAGCAGGCGAGTACATATGCGTCGACACCTGCAGCTTCGCCGGAGCGAATCTCGTCGAGCACGCCAACAACACTCAACGCTTCGTCGTAGTGACCTTCGATCGACACCGGGCCGTGCCGCGGGCTGACGGCAATGATTTCGGTGCTGGCGGCAGCGACCATACGCGCCACCACTCCAATCTTGTCAGTCATCGACTGCGTAACGTTCGGATTTATAACTTTGATTTTCATGTGCCGTATCCTGAATTGACTCAATCAATCGCGCGGTGATGTCGCGTGACGCTGGGTATTTGTATCCGTGAAGGTGTCCGGCGGTGCCAGCGGACAAAGCGGCTGCGGCAGCAGTTGTTCAATCACGTGAGCCATCTGCAGCACTCGTTCATCGGAAAAACGTGGGCCGATGATTTGTAGCCCAACCGGCAAGCCACGAACAAATCCTACCGGCACCGAACACGCGGGTACGCCGCAAATATTGAACAGCGGCGTGAAAGCAGCATGCCCGCGAAAGCCAGCCGGCTTGCCACCAATTGTTTGCGGCAGGTCTTCGTCCAGAGGCCATGCGGTCACCGGTGCAGTGGGGCACAGGAGCAAGTCGAAGTCCTCGAAGAAGCGGGCCAGCGACGCATGGATTGGGCGCCTTTGCATCATTGCCTGTGCTATCTCGACCCCACTGCGGCGTGTCCCGGTACCAATCAAATGGGCGATGGTCGCATCCATCTTTGGCGTGCCGTCTCGCCACGCCTCGCCATAGAGAGATGCCAGCCCAGCTTCTTCGCACGCCAGTTCTTCGTAGGTTGAGGTGTTGGCCGGCCAGTGCGGATCGGACGATTCCACCTGAAAGCCTTGCTGCCGCAACAATGCGACGGCAGCTTCCATCGCACCCATCACCTCAGGATCGCAGGCAAAACCGCAACCAAGATCACCACTGAACGCGATGCGTAGTCCGGCCGATAGCGGCTGCACGGCGTCAAGTGCAGTCATGTGTTCTGGCACCAGCATCGATTGTGGGTCAGCCGCATCGTAACCAATGATGCAACGCAGAATCAGTGCCACGTCGCCTGCCGAACGCGCCATCGGCCCAACCACAGATAGGCCCATGCTGGCATCGGTAAAGCCATGGGGGTCAGAGACCAGGCCATGTGACGGTTTGAAGCCGACAATGCCGCAATGTGCGGCAGGGCGCCGGATTGATCCACCGGCATCAGTTCCGAGCGAAAACGAACCGAAACCGGCCGCTACCGCGCTGGCTGATCCGCCGGAAGAACCGCCGGTCGTGCAGCTCTGGCCATCCGGGGTACGCCATGGATTGAGCGTCGCGCCGTACAACAGGTTTTCGGTGACACCCTTTGCTGCGAATTCCGAGCAGTTTGTCGCCCCGATATAGACCGCGCCTGCTGCGCGCAATCGTGCGACGGCAAGTGAATCCTGTGGCGCAATGAAGTTTTCAAACAATTTTGAGCCTTGCGTCGCGAGTGCGCCGCCTACCCACAGCGTGTCCTTTATGGTGAAGGGAACGCCGAGCAGTGGCAGCTTCTGGCCTGCCTTCGCGCTCGCATCGGCTTCGCGTGCCTGAGAGCGCCCGACCTCTGGATCGAAGCGCACAATCGCATTCAACTGTCCGTTCTGACGCTTGATGCGCTCTACTGTTGCCTCAAATACCTCGACGGCAGACAGCGTGCCTTGCTGCACTGCCATCGCGATTTCTTGTGCTGAAAGCAAGGCAATGCTGTCAGGCTCAGAGACCGTCAAAGCAGGAATTTCCTGATGTTATAGGTTGATGTCATCGACATGCGACTCAGATACTGGATGAAGGCGCGTAGAACGGTTCGCGCTTCTGACCGTCCAGATAACCGTCGTAGAACGTCTTCACATGCGGGAAGACGGCCTTAGATAGCTGGATGCGTTTTTCCTCTTCTGCTGAGCGTGGCTTCGATAAGCGCTCGGCAATCTCGTTTAGGATCTGATCGCGATCGACACGCGTGAATCTACCGTTCTCGTAAATCACTTCGCCTCCGACCACGGTTTTGTCGACTGACTGTGTTTTGGCTCGTTGCATGATCGCATCGAGAATCGGAATCTGATCATCTTGATAGGGCCACAATGCCTTGCGATGGTCGATAACAACAAAGTCGGCCATACGACCGACGTCAAGGCGGCCGATGTCCTTGCCGAACGGTGTCGTCATCGCACCGTGTTCGGATGCCATACGCAGCACTTGCGGGCCGGTCGGTACGACGTTGTCATCCATCCCCGGCACGCGATGCGCACGCAGTACCAGACGCATTTCCTGCAGCATGTCACGATCATCATTAATGCCGGCTTCATCAAGCCCGATACCGACCGTCATGCCGTGTTTCTCAAACATATTCAAGGGGGCAACCCCGCTGCGCAGACGGAAGTTAGAGCTGCAGTTGTGGCAGATGCAGGTGCCATGCTGCGCGGCAATTTCGATATCTTCTTCTGTCAGCCAGACACCGTGGCCCAGTGTCAAACGAGGGCTCAAAATGCCCAGTTTAGCCAGATGCTTAACCGCGGTAGTACCCGTGCGACGACGGGCGTATTCTTTTTGATACGCCGTTTCCACCAGGTGCATATGCATCGGTGCGTTGTCACGCAGCGAGCGCTCTTCCAATGCGCTCAAACCATTGTCAGAGCACCAATGCAGGTTAGCCGGCGCCAGTTGGATGCGGGTACGCGATTGGCCCTTGTTCTCCGCCACTAGATTGTCGTATAGCGCCAAGTTGTCTTCGAATGGAATCGCCTGCTTCTTTAAATGCTCTGCAACGGATGGTTGCAGGTCAGCTGGCAGGCGCGCGACGAACGCTTCGTCGTCCTCATAGACAAGTCGATTCTGCTCGCGCACGGCATAGCAGTATGATGCGCGCATGCCAATGTCGCGATAGGCATTCAGCACTTGCAGCGAGCAATTGTTGATGTGTTCCAGCGGACCCGCCATCCAGCCATGAATGTGCTGCACGGTGGTGATACCAGACGCAATCATTTCGAAGGCCGAATACAACGTATCAAGATAGCGGTCGATATCGCGTGCCGACATACGGCTGGCGAACCACAATTCCAGAGGATGATCGGGCGAACCAAGTTGCAACGGAGTCATGCCGACGTGGTGATGCGCGTTGACGAATCCCGGAAGGATAACGTGGTCATCAGTTCCGATGATCTCGACATTGGGGTACCGTGCCTCGATTTCTGCCAGCGGGCCGATGTCGACGATAACGCCATCGCGTTGGAACAGCGCACCGTTTTCAAGCACATCTGCGTGGTCGCGATCGATGGCGCCACGGACGATCCATTTTGCTTTGAAGATTGATTCTGTCATGGGACTCGGCTCTTGAAATGTTGGGACCGTGGTCGGTTGATTTGTTTTGTAATAATCGACTGCCTTTTTTACTTCCGCCCTTCCTGGTCTATCCACCACAGCAGGCGCTTCTGCACGATGCGCAGCAACTGGTCCAACATAAAGCCAAGCAGACCGATCAGGGTCATGCTGAAAAACACTAGCGATGAGTTGAAGGTATTGCGCGCCAGCATGACGATCTGGCCAAGGCCACTGCCGACGCCGACCGCCTCGGCGATTAGCACCACCATCCATGCCGCAAACAGATTCAGGCGCAGTGTCATGAACAGCCCCGGCAAAATCGATGGCAGGATCACCCTGGTATAGATCTGACGTTTGGTCGCGCCCATAATGCGGGCGACCTGGATGTAGCTGATCGGTACGTTGTCGATCTGATTCAAAGTCGCCAGCACGATAATAAAATACACGGCAACGAAAACCATGAAGATCGCCGGCGTGTTGCCGATTCCAAACAGGAAAATGGCAACTGGCAGCCAGGCCACCGGAGAGATTGGCGCCAGCAAGGTGATTGTCGGTAGCGTCAGATTGCCGAAGATGCGGTTGTAACGGTTCAGTAGTCCGGTGCCCACCCCGAGTAAAAAGCCGATTCCGAGGCCTGCCACTACGCGCATCGTGGTCCACAGGAGGACCGACAACACACCCAGGAAACTAGCGCCCGTCTGCTCGGAGCCGACGATATTACCCCGATCAAAAAACTTGAACTGTTCCGGCAGGTTGGACAGGAAGATATGCGGCGGTGGCATCAACAAGGGATCGGCCCAGCCGACGTACCAGCAAAACTCCCAGATACCGGCAAAGATGCTGATCGACAAAATCCACCAAAAGGTGGTTTCGATTCGATGTTTCATTTTACCGGACAGACCTTTGGCCGGGTTATTCAGTTTGAATTTCGTAATGCTGACCGGATTCGAAACGGAAGGATCTCTCGGATGCGCAGCCGAATTGGCAGCAACATCATCGGTGCTTTTCATAGGACCTCCGGTGTTTGTGGGGCGGCTCACGCCGAGTGGCTGCCAGTTTCACTACGCTGCTGTTCGGCAAAGGCACGATCGACTTCCTCAGCCATCAGGTCGAACAACTCATCCTGCAATGCGTGGTAGGCCGGGTCGCGGGGATTGCGCGGTCGCTCGAGAGTAATGGGTATGTTTTTCTTGACACGGCCTGGTCGCGCAGTGAAAACGATGACTCGGTCGGCTAGCGCAATCGCTTCATCGATCGAATGCGTGACTAGAACGATGGAGGCGCCGCTATCACGCCAGATCTGCAGCAGGAAATCCTGCATCTTCGCGCGGGTCTGGACATCGAGCGCAGCAAACGGCTCGTCCATCATCAACACGGTCGGCTGCATGGCAAGTGCACGCGCCACCGCAATCCGTTGGCGCATGCCACCGGAAAGTTCATCGGGACGCTTGTCAAGCATGTCGCCAAGCCCGACTTTCTTCATGATTTTACTGGCCACATTGCGCCGGTACCCGGCATCCCTTCCCTGCAAGCCAAGGCCGAAGGTCACGTTGTCAGACAATGTCAGCCATGGAAAAAGCGACGCTTCCTGGAAAATCATACCGCGATCAGAACTCGGTCCCGTGACCGGCAACTTGTCGCACTCTATGGTGCCGGATGTCACCGGCACCAGCCCCGCGATCATATATAGCAATGTGCTTTTGCCACAGCCGGACGGGCCTAGCAGAACCACAAACTCGCCGCGGGGGACTTCAAACGAAAGCTCGTCTATCGCCAGCAGCGGCGACGACCCGTCGGGGTTCCATACTTTCGAAACCTGCTTGCAAGAAACCGCTGGTATGGCCATGGATGCTCCTGATTCATTTCGGATTTATTCACGCGCTATCGACATGTCAACACGATCAGTAGTGAAGCGGCGCCTGCAAGCGCCGCTTCACTACTGATCAATTAGATCGCTAGCGGCGATCAGACAATACCAGCGGATTTCAATTTCAAGCTGTTGTACAACGGTTGGTTTTCCTCAATGACCTGCTCTAACAGCGTCCAGTCGATGGCATCGGCGCCCGGCAGTTTCTTGATGTAGCCAAGTTCCTTCAGCGATTGACCGCGATCCCGGATGAATGTGGTCTGGTTGCGCTGATCAATCTTGACCGGTTGCTTGTTCTTGGCATCGCGCGCAGCTTCCATCGTCGTTTTGTAGTATTTGCCGACGGTGTCTTTCAGTGCCGCTTCAGGATCGGCCTCGGCCTGGCTTTGAGCGACGAACAGTGCCTTGATGATCGCTTTAACGGCCGCTGGATTCTTTTCCAGCAACGGTGTCCGCACAGCCAGAACGCAATCCGAATAACCTTCCCCGTACAAATCAGTGCCGTCGGAAATGACCGACGAACCCTTACGCGAGGCGAGCGACTGCGATGCATATGGTTCGATGTGGCACATCGAATCAATGGCGCCGCCAATGAATGCTTGCGCCATTTCAGGCGAAGTATTGAAGTAGCGGACATCGATGTCCTGGAAGGTCATGCCAGCTTGCTTCAGGAAATCGTAAGGCAGTACTTCTAGCGTGTCAGCCTGGAACGTTCCCAGTGTCTTTCCGCGCATGTCGGCGGCAGTCTTCATGCCTTCCTTGCCGATGATCATGCACCCTTCGACACCACCGCCGGCGACAATCTTCACCGGTGCGCCAGCGTCGTACAAGGTTATGAAGTTGGAGTAAGGAATCATCGATATGTCGACCAGACCGGCGCCGAACAGCGTTGCGATATCGGCATTCGAAGGCGTCACGACAAAATCAAGCTCCACGCCATCCTCTTTTGTCAGGCCACGCTCTTTGACTAGGAACAAACCCAGATTACAGAAGCCGGTGCCGTGCGTTGCCTTGATCACCGAACTGCCAGCAGCCCATGATGCAGTTGGATTCAGCGCAGCTGCGATGCCCATTGGCAACAGCGCCGCAACGCCTGCCGCAGAAGCACCTTTCAAAAACGTACGACGCGACTTTGACTTCAATTCTTCAACGTTCTGCATGTAGTTTCCGTGCCGATCACACATATCAAACCCTTTCATTCAAAATGAATATTGAAAATACTCGGCGCTTCGATAGAAGCGACCTGCACCCTTCGCAAGCCCAACTTCTCCTCAACCTTAATCAGAATACGCTTGGGCTTGCGGTATGTTTCCCAGTGCAAGGGCCGCGCCATAACTTCAAATTTTTTGTAAATTGAAGAGAATAAAGATCGGCAAACCTAGAGCAATCAACACTCATCGGAAGTTGGTAGAGATATAAATTGTCCACAATTACTAATATTTGTGTACGCAATATATAATTTTTTGCGCACTATATTCATGCAGGAACGCGGATTTTGAGCGTATTTGGTGCGTTTTTACGGCTGTAAACTTTTGCCGGATGAAGATCAAAGTACAAATTGGGACCGAAATTTACCATGGTTAATAGAGTTATCTATCGGATTATGTACAAAGTTTCGAAGTGGCAGATTCCTTGCATACGTAGACTAGGAAAGAACGACCAACGATAGGACAACTGTGAGCTATGGTCAGCTACGCGTTTCCTATCAAACAAGTCAATTGGCCAATTTTGATTGCCGGTATTGACTGCCCAGCCCGCTAAACAGGAAGCCAATGCGTATACTTCTTCTCAATGGCAACACCAGCGAAAGCATCACCCAGACGCTACTCGCTGAGGCTCGTCGCCATGCCGCACCAGACACCGTCATCGTCGCTACCCATTGCGCACGCGGTGCCGAAGTTGTCGCCAGTCGGTCGGCAAATGTCGTTGCGGCCAATGCGATGCTTGAGGCGATCGCTGCATTCAAGGAGCCCTACGACGCAGTGCTGGTGGCGATCTCGTTTGACACGGCCGTGCCAGCGCTACGCGAGCTTCTCTCAGTGCCAGTCGTTGGCATGACGGAAGCTGCATGCCATGTCGCGACTATGGTCGGCTCACGTTTCGGTGTCGTGTTGCCGGGTACGCGAAACGCTGCCGTCTACCGCGAACACATCGTAGCCTGCGGTTTTGAACCACGCCTGGCAGGCATGCGCGCCGTCGGCTCGTCGGCTGCAGCCCTCTATGCAGATCCCGATAACGCAGTTGACTCGATCCGTAATGCTGCGCAAACACTGATCGATGAGGAGCGTTGCGATGCGGTAGTGCTGGCGGGTGCTGCGCTGGTTGGCTTGCAGCACAGGATTCAACCTGAAGTCCCTGTGCCTTTAATCGACGGCATTGCATGCGGGGTCGGAATGCTGGAATCGCTGGTTCGACTGAAGTTTCCCAAGCCGCAGGCTGGTAGTTACGCTGCTCTAGCTTCTGCACAATTGCAAAACATTGATCCAGCGCTAGCCACGCTATTCGCTTATCCAACGGCGCCGCAGCGCTGACCGCAGCATCACCAAGAAAGATAACTATGACTACGATCTTTAGCGACATTGGTGGCGATGCTTCAAGCAACGCGCCTGAAATCGATTACACAGTGTTGGGCCGCGATATTATGGAGCGAGTCGAAACACTGGCAATGCATACCGAGCAAGAAGGCATGATGACGCGCACCTATCTGACTGCAGCGCATCGCGGTGCTGCAACCCAGATCGCGGTGTGGATGCGCGAGGCCGGTATGACGGTACGGAGCGATGCATCTGGCAATGTCATTGGCCGCTATGAAGGCACTGACCCCAGCAGCGCGATAGTGATGACAGGCTCGCACTTCGACACCGTTCGCAATGGCGGCAAGTACGATGGGCCGCTCGGCATTCTGCTGCCGATCGGTTGTGTTGCTGGCTGGAACCGGCAAGGGCAGCGCTTCCCATTTCCGATTGAAGTCGTCGCATTCTGCGAAGAGGAGGGGGTGCGTTTTAAGTCGCCACTACTGGGCAGCCGAGCTATCGCGGGTACCTTTGAAACTCGTGCTCTGGATAACGTCGATGATGATGGCGTCACTATGCGCGAGGCGATGCTGGCCGAGGGCCTCGATCCGGCGCAACTGCCGTGTGCCGCAATGTCGAAGGGCAGCGTAGCCGCTTACCTAGAGGTTCACATTGAGCAGGGCCCGGTGTTGCTGGAAGAAAACCGTGCACTTGGCGTGGTCACCGCAATCTCCGGCTCGAGTCGTTTTACACTGGCGCTGGAAGGCGTAGCTGGCCATGCCGGAACCGTGCCTATGACATCACGCCATGACGCGGCGATGGCAGGCGCAGAGATCGCGCTTTATATCGAACAGCGTTGCAATGCGTCACCGGGGTTAGTGGGTACCGTGGGTCAGTTTGATGTTCCCGACGGCGCTGGCAACGTCATCCCCGGTCGAGCGGTGATGTCGATCGATATCCGCGCGGGCGAAGATGCGCTGCGCAGCGATGCTGTTGACGATATCCAGGCTGAGATCGCACAAATCTGCACACGTCGTGGCATCCATGCAAACCTCAATAAAACCTACGAAGCAGCTAGCGTCGGTTGCGCTGACTGGTTGCAACAACGCTTGACCGATTCGATGCAGCGTAATGGCTGTACGCCACGCAGCCTGCCATCGGGCGCCGGCCATGATGGCATGATCATCGCCACCATCGCACCGATTGCAATGCTCTTCGTACGTTGCGGCAACGGCGGCATCAGCCACAACCCCGGCGAAACCATGTCGGCCGAGGATGCCGCAATGGCATCGCGAGTTTTTGTGGATTTTGTGGAGAACTTTTCGGTGCCAACCACCCAATGATAAGGCAGCGGCAAAGTACGTTCAGGCGAAGATCGATGTCAGGTCAACTTCCGCTTCGACATCGACTTCCAGCCGCAAGGTGTTTTCCACTTCGCGCAGGTGGCTGGTCAAGCGTTGCGTTGCCAGCTTCACGTCCTTGGCTTCGATCGCTTCGATAATGTCGCCATGGTGATTATTTGGGCAGGCCGGAGTATTTGCGCTGTCGTACAGAGTGATGACGAGACAGGTTTGCGCTGTCAGTTCACGCATCATCCGCACCAGGATGTCGTTGCCGGCCAATTCGGCCAGCAGGATGTGGAATTCACCCGACAAACGGATGATGGTAACGCGGTCACCGGCGAGGCGCGCCTTGGCTTCCATCAGTATGTGCTGCTTGAGCTTTTCGATGCCGGTACTTTCGGCACTCTCACACAGCAACTGGATAATGGCCGGCTCGATCAGTTGGCGGGTAAAGAACAGCTCGCGCGCTTCTTTTATCGACGGGCTGGCGATGAACGCGCCTCGGTTTGGTATCAGCTCGACCAATTTTTCATGTGCCAACCGCGCAAGCACTGGTCGGATTTTCGAACGGCTCATGCCAGACAAAGCAACCAAGCGCTCTTCCGCCAGTTTGGTGCCGGGCGCAAGACGGTGTTCAAGAATCGCGTACTGAATCTTTTGGTAGAACTGCTCGCTGGTCAATACGCGCTTGGCCCGGAAGGTTGGGACAATAGGCGCAGCCGAATCGAGCCTGGTGCGGCTAGCGGCGGCAGAGCCTTTTCTTCTTAGTGGCTTGTTCACGCTTCTCTCTCATTAGTTGCAATCAAAAATAGTGCACAATTTGATAACCAATTTTATACAAAATCTGAGTAAATTGCGCACATTTCAAACGCAGATATAGGGATCGCCGAGATGGGCCAAGAAAGAAACCATACAGCAGGCCGTTCGCCCGACACGAAGGAGCCAGTCGCCATGCACATGCTGTGTGCGCGCGACATTGCCAGCCAAGTTGGCTCCGGCACGTTAAGCGCCGTCGATCTAATCCGTTATCTGGTAAAGCGAATTGCCGCCATCAATCCATATCTGGGGGCGATGGTCGACGTCGATTTCGACGGTGCACTCGCACAGGCCGAACAGGCGGATCAGCTAGCAGCGGCCGGAAGTCGTTTGCCTTTGCTCGGGGTGCCGTTTACCGTCAAAGACAACCTGTGGGTTGGACAACGGTCGGCGACCTGCGGTTCGAAACTCTTTGCCGATTTCATCGCACCACAGGATTCATGGAGCGTCGCACGCCTGAAGGCAGCTGGCGCCATCTGCATTGGCATTACAAATTGTTCGGAATTCGGCTGCAAAGGCGTAACCGCTAATCTTGTGCACGGGGTAACGCGCAATCCGTGGCGCCTTGACCTGACTCCCGGTGGATCGTCTGGCGGTGCGGTAGCATCGGTCGCGGCCGGTTTCAGTCCGATTGCGCTAGGCACAGACGCCGGCGGATCAACCCGGCGACCAGCGGCGCATACCGGCTTGATAGGATTCAAATGTACCTCCGGCCTGATCCCCAATCCGTGGGGCTTCGACGAGCCTTGCCGCGATATGGGATCGATCGGCGTTCTTGCCAGAGACGTACTCGATTGTGCGGCGATGATGGACGTTCTAGCCGGCTACGATCCACGCGATCCACTATCGCATCCGCTACCGACAGAGATGACCTCGCCGTCGGCATTTACCCGTGCCGTCATCAATGCGCCGGACAAATCGCTGCGCATTGCATGGTCGCACGACCTTGGTTGCGGTTTTGCCGTTGATAACGATGTGGCCTCAGAAATGCAGTTGGCAGTTGCCCAACTGCGTGAGGCCGGCTGGAAAATTGACGATGCCAGTCCGCATTGGAGTGACGACGTTATCAGCTTTCCATATGCGGTACGCCAGCAGGCGGAGTTGGCCAAGCTTTTCGGAACAGAGTGGCATGACGATCCTGCGCAATTCGACCCGATCATCGCCGCCCAGATTCGGAGCGGCCTAGCGATCAAAGCAACCGAACTAGCCGACGTTATGTTTCGCCGTCATCGCGCCCGCGAGCAGTTGACTGCCTTTTTCGAGCGCTATGACTTGCTACTTTGCCCCACCGTACCGGTCGAGCCATGGTCGTGCGACTCTCTGGCGCCCAGTGCCATCGGCGGCCAGGGCGCCGGCCCGCGCGACCATGCGGTTTTTACACCGCTCTTTAACGTGTGCGATGTACCGGCGCTGTCGGTACCTTGTGGTTTCGGTGCCCATGGTCTTCCGGTGGCATTGCAGATCGTCGGTCCGCGGTATACCGACATGCGCGTGCTGCAGTTTGGCGCCGAGATCGAACATCTGCTGAGCCGCGACTTTAACGCTCCGATGATGCACACCGACCTGTGCGAATAGAATTCATGCGTTTATTTCATCCCTTACTAAAAAGAGAACATTTGTGAAAAAACCAGTACGCCTTGGCATGCTCACCCCCTCTTCCAACACGATATTGGAGCCGGTCACATCGGCCATGCTCCGGGATCTGACAGAATCCAGCGCGCACTTTGCTCGATTTCCCGTCACTGAAATCGCGCTCTCCGATACTGCGCTAGCACAGTTTGACGAGTCGGCAATCTTGAAGGCTGCGGCGTTACTGGCCGATTGTCGGCCGAACACCATCGGCTGGAATGGCACGTCCGCCGGCTGGCTTGGATTCGATACCGACGAACGGCTGTGTGCAGCAATAGAAGCGCGCACGGGTGTCAAGGCTTGCACCTCAGTGTTGGCATTGAACGAGATCTTTATGCACAAAGGCATCGAGCGCTTTGGCCTCGTCACACCCTACTGCGATAACGTGCAGACCCACATCGCAGACAACTACCGTCATGCCGGTTTCGACTGCGTGGCCGAACGCCATCTCGACCAGCAAGAAAATTTCTCTTTCTCACAAATTAGTGCTGACGACATTCGCCATATGGTGCGCGAAGTCGCCACTGCCAAGCCCCAGGCCATCACGATTTTCTGTACCAACCTGCGCGGGGCGCCGCTGGCGGCCGAGCTGGAAGCAGAACTGGGCATTCCGATTTACGACACCGTTTCGACCGTTGTTTGGAAATCACTCCGGCTCGCCGGTGTGGACACGTCACGCCTGACCGGCTGGGGCTCACTTTTTCAGGAGAATTTTTAATGGAACAAACTACCTTTGATCTGGTAATCCGCAACGCCCATATTGCAACCGCAACAGATATCTTCGACGCCGACATCGGTATTCGCGATGGCCGTATCGTGGTGCTGGCGCAGAGCTTGCCACCCGGAAAAGAAGAGATCGACGCCGCTGGCCGCTGGGTGTTGCCGGGCGGTGTCGATGCGCATTGCCATCTGGCGCAACCGACAGATGACGGCTCGGTCTTTGCCGATGATTTCTTCACGGGCACGCGATCGGCAGCCTGTGGCGGCACTACAACGGTGATGCCGTTCGCGCTGCAGAAAAAAGGCGCGACGTTGGAGCAATCAGTAGCCGATTATCATGCGGTATCCGACGGCGAAGCCTGCGTCGACTATGCGTTTCATCTGATTGTGGCCGACCCGACGACCGACGCAATCGAGCGTGAACTGCCGCTATTGATCGAGCGCGGGTATACGTCGCTGAAGCTGTACATGACGTACGATGCCTTGAAACTCAACGATCGCCAGATTCTCGACGTGCTATCAGTGGCCCGGCGCGAGGGCGGCATGACGATGATCCATGCCGAGAACACCGATTGCATCGCCTGGCTGGCCGAACGCATGCTGGCCAAAGGCCTGACCAAACCGCTATATCATGGTTTATCGCGTCCGATCGTGGTCGAACGTGAAGCCACGCATAGAGCCATCTCACTGGGCGAATTTCTCGACACGCCAGTGCTGATCGTTCACGTATCAAGCGAGGAGGCAACCGCCCAGATTCGCGATGCACAGAGTCGCGGTTTGAGTGTGTATGGGGAAACCTGCCCACAGTACCTGTTCCTGACGGCGGCCGACCTGGACCAGCCCGGATTTGGCGGTGCGATGTGTATTTGCAGCCCGCCGCCGCGCGACGCCAAAAGTCAGCAGGCGATTTGGGATGGGCTGGCCAATGGCACGTTTCAAGTATTCTCATCGGATCACGCGCCGTTCCGCTACAACGATCCACAGGGCAAAAAAGTCGGTGGCAAGGAGGGAGACTTTACGCGCGTGCCCAATGGCATTCCCGGAATCGAGACGCGACTGCCACTGCTCTTCTCGGAAGGCGTGATGACCAATCGCATTGACATCAACAAGTTCGTCTCACTGACCTCCACTGAGCCGGCAAAGATCTACGGCCTGTATCCGCGCAAGGGCACCATAGCCATTGGTGCCGACGCCGACATCGTGATCTGGAATACCGATCTCGATACCACGATTCGCAATGAGAACCTTCACCATAACGTCGACTACACCCCCTATGAAGGGCGACCAGTCCACGCATGGCCGGCGCTGACATTGTGCAGGGGCGAGGTTGTCTCTCGCGATGGCGAATTTACTGGCAGAAAAGGGTTCGGTGAATACCAGCGCTGCGACCGACCAACACCTGCTAAGCCTAAACCCAACTTCGGCCGCCCGACTCCGTGGTTGGATATCCTTTAATTTTCTACTTTAAGAGACTCTTCCAATATGGCCCACATCGCTATCACTGCCGGCCAGTTTCGCTTTGTTGCTGAAACTCATCCCGATGCGCCCGAAACCGTTGCCGCGTTCCTGAAGCTGCTGCCCTACCGACAGAAGCTGATCCATGTGCGCTGGAGTGGAGAAGGCTGCTGGATCCCCTTGGGCGAATTCAAGCTCGAGGTAGGATTCGAGAACCATACCAGTCATCCTTCAGTAGGCGATGTGCTGTTCTACCCTGGTGGCTTTAGCGAGACCGAAATAATCATGGCTTACGGCAGTTGCTGCTTTGCAAGCAAAATGGGCCAGTTGGCTGGCAACCACTATCTGACGATCATCGAAGGCCAGGAGCAGCTGCGCGCGCTTGGCACCAAAGTGCTTTGGGAAGGTGCCCAAGATATCGTCTTTGAGCTTCTCGATTGATGGTAGCCAGGCCTCGATACGAACAAATGTCAGTATGCTGCTCGTCAATGCTGGCTCTTCGGCGCTGGGTTTGAAAACCTCGGTCTCTCTCCAAACCGTTCGATTCAACGGTCGCAGTAGGAATGCCGGTCACCCGGCACCCCCTGCACAGATCCGTGGCGATAGCTCCTCGATGAGGCAGCAAGTGAAACAAATCTTCTGCGGCAGGTACTTTCATCACTTCCCTTAAAGGCGTTCGAGAAATTTCCAGTTCCTCACATAGTGCTTTTTCGGGAATTTTTTTCCCGGAGCAATTCGACTTTCCAAAAGTCGCAACCGCAAATCCTCAACAATCTGGTCATGAAAAGATTGGCGACGACGCCCCGAGGGAAGCCCCGGACCAATAAATATTTGAGGGACAGGTTGTTTAACGTTATTCATTTCAGTGTCTGCTTGCGATCTTTCAATGTGTTTTATGCATCCAAACTGTATTGCTATAAATAGCCCAGCCCGTCTTGTATCCCGACGCAAGCAAGCCCGGCGGGGCACCATCTTAGTGCGCTCGCGTTCAAGAAGAGTCAAAAACCAGTTTTAATGGTGAGTAATTTAAAAAAAATAAACACTATAATCAATATTATAAGTGATTTTGTATTATAAATTCAATATTGGCCTAATATTTGCACAATTATTAGCTTAATTGGCTCAAGGTAGCGAGCATCTCGCTACTCTCGCTGATTCGCAACGCTCATGTTGACGTCTAGATTCCTTGGCCTGAATGCGTCTTCAAATTTCCGGTTGTAAACGGGGCTTTTCTATTATGAAAGAAGTGCAAGTGGATTCTTTCGCAATGGCGTCTCCGGATGATTTTTCTTTACTGGAAAACGCGCTCATTCGGGGCACCATAAAAGCGCCGGATATTCGTTGCGTTGTTATCAAGACCGAGGGCAACGGCTTGGCTAATGACTTCACTCGTGTGCTTGCAGAGCAGGGTGTTTCGAATCTGCTTACTCGTTTTTCGAAGCCAGGTTTTGGCGAAAATGAGACACCGCCAGGCATTGTTTGTTCTGGCGGCACAGAAGGTGTTCTCACACCACACATGATGGTGCTTTCTGTAATCGAAAACGTTGTACCCGTTAGAACTGCTCCGCGACTGGCTTTCGGTAGCGCTCTTGAAAGAGTGATCCGGAAACCCGGAGATACGTTCAGTTACCAACAACAGTGTGAGACTGTTCGCGCAGCCGTTTTGCGATCGATGCGCGAGGCAGGAATAAACGATCCAGAGGATGTACATCTGGTGCTGGTCAAGGCCGGTTTGCCGGTCGGTCTTGATAATGCTGCACAACAAAATATTAAACCCGATCTCAGAAGCTCCTCTGCCTTGGGCGTGGCAATGGCGTTGGGCGAAATAACATTGACAACAGGTTGGGATAAGCTCCCGGATCCATTTACTAATTGGTCTTCCCGAGCTTGCGTAACCGCGGCCAGTGGCCCAGAAACTCAGGTTTTTGTTCTTGGCAACAGTCTTGACTGGGGAGGTTTACTGATTGCGGGCCACGAAATACTGGCGGACATGCTGGATAGCCCGGCTGTAGCCAGGTTGGTCGGCCGGCTTGGTTATCAGGCGCGGCCTCAGCTTTCAGAGCAGGAAGCAGGCGCTATTAAGGCCGTTTTTCTTAAAGGTGAGCCACCTTCTAGAACTTTGCGCGGGCAGCGTCACACGATGTGGGGCGATAGCGATATTCACGCTCTACGGCATTACCGTGCAGCGATGGGTGGCTTGTTGGCTAGCGTACTTGGAACAACCCGACTTTATTTATCTGCTGGCGCTGAATATCAGGGGCCACCTGGGGGTGCCTGCTTAAGCCTTATCATGAACGCCCCCGCTAGTCAGGAGCACGTAGAGCATGGTTCGTAAAAGTGTAGATGACGCAGTAGCAACTTTTCATCAGGACGGTTTTTGTGTCTTGCCGGGACTGCTTGGGCCCGAAACACTGGTCGCGCTTAATGCTTTAACGGATCATTTGCTAGAGGAAGCCGTTAATGTAAGCGGCGAGACTGACGTTTACGATCTGGAGGCGGACCACTGCCCGGAACAACCGGCGGTTCGACGCATCAAAAAACCGCATGATATTGATAAAGTTTTTCGAGATGCTGCGGAACAATCCGAACTACTTCAATACCTTAAGGCGCTTATGGGGCCTGATATTCGCTTGCATCACAGCAAAATAAATACCAAGCAGCCGCACCGTGGATCAGCGCTTGAGTGGCACCAAGATTGGGCTTTTATACCTCATACTAATCAAAATCTTGTCATCGTTTCCATCATGCTGGACCCCGTAGACGATGAGAACGGCCCTATGATGGTCATACCGACCAGTCATCGTAATGGATTATTGGATCACCGAAACCCTGATGGTGATTTTACCGGTGCAATAGATCCGGATGATCCGGCACTGGAATTAGAGCGGGCTATTGCTTTGAAGGGGCCTTCCGGAACAGTGACCTTACATCACCCCCTTCTGGCTCATGGGGCAGCGGCTAACCGATCTGATAGGCGTCGTAACGTTCTATTCTATGAATACGCCGCAGCTGATGCCTGGCCACTATTTTATGGTGTGGACTGGCCGGAATACACCCGTCGACTGATTTGTGGTAGCGAATGCAATGAACCCCGGCTTGAGCCATGCTTCGTCAGGATGGGTTTTCCTCGTCCCTACGAAGGCTCGATCTACGCTAATCAACAGGCTGTTCGCAAACGCTACTTTTAAGAATCCTGAGTTGAATCTCCCAGGCAATGTCATTAAGCAGAACGTGACTTCTGGAGCGCCTTGAGAATAAACAAGCCATTGGATAAGACTTCCGCTGCCATCACAACAATGCCTGGCACAGACCCTACTTTAATATTGAAGACCAGCCAGAGTAGGCCGCCAAACATCAAACCGCCCCTGCGCCAGAGACCGCTTACGAAAAACATGGCTGCCGAGCCGGAGCAGACCGCGATCGTTGGAAGTATGTCCCAGGCGCTTTGCCAGGTCCAGATACCGAACCCCAGGTATCCGCCGATAAACAAGAAACCCGCTTTGCGCAATTTGAAACGCGCGGCCAGCAAGTTCCGAATAACCGTAATAGCATTCATCAATGCGGCCGTCAGGGCGCCCAGTAAGAAAAAGTGCAGGCACCAAAGCGCGGCTGTGCCAGCTAGGCAGTAGATCAGCAGTCTTTCCCTGCGAAGCTGGAACGCTCCGATACCCAGGATCGCGGCAGCAACGCCTACAACCTGAGCAGCCCAGAAATCAACGTCCACGCACTACCTTCATGGTAAGCGTGCCGGATAGACGTCTGGGGCTAACGGATGAGTTTTGCAGCGGTCGTAAATTCTTTGGTAGGCCTCTGAAAGGCGCCCTACAGACTCTTCAGACAGTTTAATGTGCGGTTGGAGTTCAGCATGAGCCGTTTTGATTTCGGCAATAATGGCAGCCTCGTTGATTTCAGTTAATTTGCCATCCTTCATTACTCGTTTGCCATTTACAATAACGCTGTCGATACCCCGTCCCGTCTGAGCGTAAACGATCTGGTGAAGAGGATTATTAAGCGGCGTAAAAGCAATGTCGTCGAGGTTATATAGCACCAGATCGGCTGTCATGCCCTCTGCAATTACTCCGAGGTCCTTCCGTCCCAGTCCTTTTGCACCACCTTGAGTGGCGGCTTTCCAGGCTTCTTTGGCGCCGATCCATCGTCGATGGTCATCACCGCGAAGCTTCTGTGCCTGGGCAGTGTTATAAAGTACCCGTAGCATATCGACGCCTTCGATCGAACCGCAGCCGTCACTGCCCAGAGCCACATTGATACCTGCATCGAGCATTTCCCGCATAGGCATAAGGCCACTGCCCAATTTGAAATTACTTGATGGATTATGCTGGACGGTCACCCCATTGCGGGCCAGGATTTTCAGTTCATTGGGCGTCACCCAGACGCCGTGTATCAGATTCGTTCCCGGTTTCAAAAAACCGATCCGGTCCAGATATTCAATCATCGTCGAGCCATAAAACTCATAGCCAGTGATCACCTGCATGCGCGTTTCTTGCACATGGATCATCAACGGTATGTTCAACTCGTCAGCCATTGCTCGCACAGCTTTGAGGAACCCTTCTGTGCAGCGCTGAGGTGCGGAGGGTGCGGCAATATAGGCGACGCGGTTGTGGTCCGGGTGATACTTGATTGCCAGCTCCCGGGCAAACGCCAATACTTCCTCGGGTGGGGTTGAAACGGTCCCGTCCAATTCTGCCAGTAGATCGGCAGGCAGCTCTTCTTCCACAAAGGGCACACCGCGAAAGAAAGGTTTATCAAACAGCGTTATACCTACGTAAGCTCGAATACCAATATCTTCATAGGCTTGAAAGGCCGCAGCCACAAGCTCTGGATCCAGGTGCGGACTGGCATTAAGGTCATCAACCAGCGTTGTTGCACCGGTTCGCAGCGCTTCAATAGCGCTGACCATTGTCCGTAAATACACTTGTCGTGGCGTAACCGGCAGCGGCTGTAAAGGTCGCACGAAGTTCATCCAAAGCTCTAACGGTAAATTGTCGTACCTGCCTTTGTGAAAATTTTCGTGACTATGGTGATGACCGTTCACCATGCCCGGCACCACTAGCCTATTTTGGGCCTCAACAACTTCGCCTTCTGGTTGAGCCTCCCCAGCAGGTCGTATCGATCTGATTTGGCTATCGGCAATAACAATATCCAGCGGCCCTTTAAAGCTGGCATCTTCGCCAATAAGCGCC
>Ga0307976_1000272_pt1 | contig 31551 bp, 24 predicted proteins | sample OrgLakmetagen919_FD_201836 | JGI IMG/M metagenome (GOLD analysis project Ga0307976, IMG submission 201836) | Saline water microbial communities from Organic Lake, Antarctica - #919 | ecosystem: Environmental > Aquatic > Non-marine Saline and Alkaline > Saline | place: Antarctica: Organic Lake... | reverse complement strand
AAACGCGCTCTTAAAGGCGCTGTAAGTAGTCCTGAGCGTGTTGTTGCTCCAATTAATGTAAAAGGATTCAAAGCTATCTGAACTGTTCTTGCATTTGGACCACTATCAATCATAATATCAATGACAAAATCTTCCATTGCAGAATACAAATATTCTTCAATTACAGGGGACAATCGGTGAATTTCGTCTATAAAAAGAACGTCACCTTCATCTAAATTGGTTAATAAACCCGCAAGGTCTCCAGGTTTATCCAAAACAGGTCCAGATGTGACCTTAAAACCAACGCCTAATTCGTTAGCAATAATATTTGCAAGTGTGGTTTTACCTAAACCTGGAGGCCCGTGTAGGAGTACATGATCTAAGGGCTCATTTCGCTGTTTTGTAGCTTGAACAAAAATTTGTAGATTTTCTACAATTTTTTTCTGTCCTGTAAAATCTTCCAACACTTTTGGTCGCAACACGCGATCAAATTCATTATCAGGATTAACACTCTCCGTTTTATAATCAAAATCCTCTTCTTCCACCTTATATAATATTATTAAACCATTCGAGATTGTAATTTTCCGAGGTACGGAGAAATTATCACCTGCTTATTTTCATTTGGCTATATTCGATTCGATCTTAAAAAACCAGCAACTATTTTACTCAAATATAAGAAAAGCCCAGCACACAAAATGTACTGGGCTTCATAAATATTTTTTGAGTCTAGAAAATAGACTTATTAATTTTACTAATGTTCTTCTTCACCTGGTTTCAATGGAACAGTTTGAGGAATAAAATCATCATCAGCTCCTGGCTTAGAATAGTCATAAGGCCAACGGTGAACAACAGGTAAATCGCCAGGCCAGTTACCATGACCAGGCATTGCCGTTGGAGTTGTCCATTCCAACGTATTTGACCTCCATGGATTCAATGGTGCCTTAGGTCCTCTAAAAATACTATAGAAGAAATTAAAGAAGAAGAAAACTTGACCAAATGCGCCAATAATGGCGAATACAGTTATAATAACATTCAAATCTAACATCATTTCACCTGCAGTAGGATTGAACGTATCAAAAATTGAATTATTATAATATCTTCTTGGTGCTCCACCTAATCCAACAAAATGCATAGGTAAGAATACTCCGTATCCACTAACAATAGTTGTCCAGAAGTGAGCATAACCCAATCTGTTATTCATCATTCTACCATAAATCTTGGGAAACCAATGATAAATCCCAGCAAACATACCAAATATGGCTGATAATCCCATTACAACATGGAAGTGAGCTACCACAAAGTAAGTATCATGCACCTGAATATCTAATGCTGAATCGGCAAGAATAATTCCCGTAACTCCTCCAGATATGAATGTAGAAACTAATCCAATAGCAAACAACATAGCTGGTGTAAAGATGATTGAACCTTTCCATAAGGTTGTCAAGTAGTTAAATACTTTTACCGCTGATGGTATTGCAATCAGTAATGTTGTAAATACAAATACACTTCCTAAGAAAGGATCCATACCAGAAACGAACATGTGGTGAGCCCAAACTATAAAGGAAAGGAAACCAATCGCCAATAATGAACCAATCATAGCACGATAACCAAAAATAGGTTTTCGTGAATTGGTTGATATAACTTCAGAAGAAATACCCAATGCTGGCATCAATACAATATATACCTCAGGGTGACCCAAGAACCAGAACAAGTGTTGATAAAGAACTGGTGAACCACCTACATTATCTAACATCTCTCCACCTACTATAATTTCGCTTAAGTAGAAAGAAGTTCCCATAACTCTATCCATGAATAGCAACAATGCCGCTGACAATAAAACTGGGAATGAAAGTACACCAACAATTGCTGTAATTAAGAAAGCCCAAATTGTTAATGGCATTCTTGTCATTTTCATTCCTTTTGTTCTAAGATTTACAACAGTTGAAATATAATTCAAAGAACCGATTAATGAAGATGCAATAAATATTGTTAAAGAGGTTAACCAAAGCGTCATCCCAAGTCCTGAACCAGAAACAGCCTGGGGCAGAGCTGATAAAGGGGGATAGACTGTCCATCCGGACATTGCTGGTCCTGATTCAACAAACAGAGAGGCCAACATGATTATCGATGAAATTGCAAATAACCAGAAAGACATCATATTGATAAATCCTGATGCCATATCACGTGCACCTATTTGAAGCGGAATCAGAACGTTAGAAAAAGTACCACTCAAACCACCTGTCAATACAAAGAATACCATAATGGTTCCGTGAATTGTAACAAGACCCAGGTACATGTCTTGATTCAAAATTCCTTCTGGTGCCCAACGGTCACCTAAAAATAAATTTAAAAAGTCTGAAGATTCTCCAGGCCATGCTAGTTGTATTCTAAAAAATACAGACAACATCATCCCTACAACTCCCATAAAAATAGCTGCAAGCAAAAATTGCTTACCAATCATTTTATGGTCGTAGCTGAAGATATACTTTGATACAAAGCTCTCTTCGTGGTGATCATGTTCGTGAATTGCTTCTTGAGCTGCAGCTGCCATGTTATAAAATATTTATTTATTGATAATGATTAATTTTCGTCTAATCTACTTGTAATTGTCTCATAGTACTCGAGCAATTTCGCTTCATTTCCTTCTATCCAAGGAGTACCATCATAGGTAGATTTAGTTTTTTGCCATTCAAGATATTCCTTAGGTCCCAAAACCTTAACAGACATTTTCATTCTGTAGTGAGAACCTCCACAAATCTTGTTACACAGTAATGCGTATTCGAAATTCGAGTCATCCAACTGTCCTTTCATTTCTTCCGTAGTGTATATTGGTTGAAATTTGAAGTATGTTGTCATTCCCGGTACAGTATTCATTTGCGCACGGAAGTGTGGAAAATAAGCACTGTGGATAACGTCTTTAGAACGGAAAGAGAAATTGTATTTCTGCCCTTTTAATAATACTAAACTGTCTTCAACAATTACATCATCATTTGCTAATTCATCAAGAGAATCTGCATAGGTAATAGACATTGCTTCGAGCAATCTAGACATGCGCTCTTTTCTTCCTAACTCTTTTTCAAGATCTTTACGTTCATCGGCTGAAAGCATTATAGAACGGTCATTCAATTTATCCTCTAACATCTGGATACCGCTTTGACCTAGCTCACCAACTTTCATCAAAGATAGAGAACGCTCTATATTCTCCTTAGTCATAATTGCATAAGGATTCTCAGCAGTTGTCAATTTATAATCAAACTTACCTAACTCATTGTTCATTCCTGAATAACGAGCAGTCCATGCAAATTGATAAGCAAAGATTTCAATATCTTCAAATTCTACTCCGGCTTTTGCTGTTGTATCGTTCCAAGTTCTTAAACCAAGGATTATAAGTACTGAAAGAACTGCTGCTGGTATAACGGTCCAAACCATTTCTAGTTTATTATTGTGCGCATAATAATATGCTTTCACTCCAGGTTTCTTTACGTACTTCCACGCAAATATAAATAGCAAAGAATTCGTTAGAAAGAATATGGCAACAATTATTATCCAATTGATGTCAAATAACCAATCAATTTCCTGACCATGAGCAGAAGCTGCAGGTCCTAAATTCATATAACCGTATTCTAACATCAGGTAAATAAAACCTGCATACAGCGCAATCATGAATATCAACATCATGTTTGCGTTAAATTTATTCTCGTTTTCAGGAATATCTTCTTCCTTTCTTTTGGTGTGTTTAGCCGTTAGCTCACTTACACGTACTAATTGCGCTATCGCTAGTACACCGAAAATGATCACCAATATTATAATTAACTTACTGCCCATCTCTCTAAAATTAACTTATTCTAAATTTAAAAATTATATCTCGTGATGTAAGGACTCATCTAAAAATGGATGATTTTTACTTACCAGAGGAGATTGTGATAACTTAACCAAAATTACTCTAACGAATAAACCTAAGAATAAAACCGCCATTCCTATTTCAAGGAAACCTATACTTGCGGTAGGACCCATAGAGCCACCCATCACCATTATCCAAACATCCATCCAATGTCCAGCCAAAATAACTAACCCTACAAAAGTAAGAATCCCAGCGTGTCTTTTTGCATCTCTTGACATCAAAATTAACATAGGAAATGCGAAATTGATAATAAACATACCAAAATACAGCAATTTGTAATGTTCTATACGCATTAAGTAGTAAGTTGTCTCTTCGGGGATGTTTGCATACCAAATTAACATGTACTGTGAGAACCAAAGATAAGCCCACAAGAAAGATGTTGCAAAAACCCATTTACCGATATCATGTATGTGACTTTCGTTGACTTTTGGAAGGTAACCCAATTTCTTAAGGTACAATAACAAGATAATTACTACTACCATTGCGCTTGTCCAAGACCCAGCGAACACATACCATCCAAATAAAGTAGAAAACCAGTGTATGTCAATCGACATTAACCAGTCCCAAGAACTTGTTGAACTAAAGACTGCGAAAAACACTAGGAATAGCGCTCCACGGCGATAATTCTTAAAGTGAATTGATTCTGCTAAGTCAGGATTCTCATCTTGCTTAATTGAGCGCTTCATAAAACCTTTCCACATGATGTAATATACGCCTAGATAGGCCAATGTTCTAATCCAGAAAAAAGGTTTATTCAGGTAAGAACCTTTGCCTGCTGATAATGCATCATAATGTGAACCACCTTCATTCATTACTTCTGGATCCATCCACATATAGATGTGAGATCCGTTAGTGAATGTTAAGGAGAGGAAAGTAATAATTAACAATCCAATACCCATAGGCAAGAACCCCGTTACTGCTTCAATCACACGTTTGATATAAGCATACCAACCAGACTCAGTTGCATACTGTAATGCCAAAAAGAACATTGCACTTATAGCAATAGAGAAAAAGAAGAAACTATTTGATAATAGGTTTCCTATGAATTTTTGTCCAAGATGACCGTCACCTGCGGCCGCTATTATTCCGATACCTGTAAATACGATACCAACAACCATCAAGACTGTGGTCCATATTTTAGCTTTGTTTGAAACTTGATAATCCATTTTATCTACTAATTTTCTTAATTATAAAACTCTATTATTATTCACCTGTTTCAACAGCAGTTGAATCAGAAACCACTTCATCGTTTAAGGACTCAGCGCCATAATCTTCGAATCGTAATTTATTGATGTAATGAACAACAGTCCAAATTTCTTTTTTATTCAATAAAGACGCATGAGCTCCCATCATTCCCTTTCCATAAAAGATTGAATAAAACACTTGTCCATCGGCTAATTCCTTAAGATTAGCATAATCTGGAACACCCAGGTATGCCCCACTAAGAACCATTGGCCCTTTTCCATTTCCCTTTTCACCATGACAGTGAGCACAGTTAATTTCGTAAAGCTCTTTTCCACTACTGAATATTTCTTTCTGATTTTCTTCAGTCAATACAATTGGGTTTTTATCCTCTGCTGCTTTGAAATAATCACCAGAAGGATCTTCACTAATGTTCCAACCTTGATCCGCTCGTAAGCCATGAGTTATTGGAGCAAAACTAGTAACTTGACGATGATATGGTAAATAAAATTCCAATTCATGAATTTTGCCTTGGTAAGGAATTGTATACAAAGGAGGATGCTTAGCTGACTGTGTCATGGTTGCTTCCACATTTATACTTTGTTTTACCAAACCGTAATCCACATATGTTTCTATCGCTGGCGAACGATACATATCTGGCATAAATTCTAAACCTGGAGAATCTTTATCTGAAACACATGAAAAAAGCGTTCCGATTCCAAAGGTTAGCACTAAAGCTTTTGTTGATATTGCCTTAATTTTCTTCTTCATGACTTATTGAATGTGTTTTTGATCTAATTCTACAATTCCTGTTTCCATAAGCATTTCTTCAAGTTCCTTTTCAGAAAACTTGCTGTTGTCGCTCAATCTCAATTCCATTACAAAATGGTCATCGGTTGTACGTGGGTCTGGATTTTCAGCTGGCATTCCAGGAATCGTTTTATTTGCTAAAAAATAAGTGATTGCCATGGCATGCGCTGCAAACAATACTGTTAACTCAAAAGTAATAGGAACAAAGGCTAAAAAATTCTCTAAAAAAGAGAAATTAGGTTTACCACCAATGTTCATTGGCCAATCAGTAATCATAATATATCTCATTCCGATTAATGCAAGCGCTAAACCAGTTAATCCATATAAAAAAGCCATGATACCTAGTCTTGTTTCTTTCAATCCAATGATAGGGTCTAAACCGTGTATTGGAAATGGTGAGAAAACATCTGCTACTTTAACTCCTTTTGCAACTAACTTCTTTGCGCCATCTTTCAGCACATCATCATCGTTATACATTGCATAAAAAACTACGTTCGATCCCATGTCTTAATTATTATCGTTTTTTAATTTTTCTTCCGCTTCAATTTTCCAAGCCAATAAATCAGCTTGACTTGCTGCCGCACTGATGTAAACAGTTAATAAGCCTAGATCAGATGCTGCATCAATTCTTGCAATTTGCGCAAAAGTATAAATACCAATTTCATTTAATTTGGTTTCAATTGCGCTGTCTAATCCGGTTAATTCAGTTAAATCATCTTTGTGGTCAGTTTCAACAACACCAAGCATACCCACCAAAGCAACTAATTTTGGATCAATTGCTGGAGTATCTTGAACAGGTGTCGATTTTGTTTTTGCTTTCGCAGTTGCAGAAGATTTCATTTTAACATCTGCTAAATGCTGTTCTTCTATTGAAAAAGCAGGCGTTTTTGCAGTCCCATCTTTATAAGATTGACCTGAAGATTTCAAAATTGTTTTCACCTCATTTAATGCAAGTACTGGGAAGTATCTTGTAAACAATAGAAAGAAAACAAAGAATAGTCCGATTGTTCCAACGAAAATTCCAATATCAATATGTGTTGGATAGAACATACTCCATGAAGATGGAAGATAATCTCTGTGTAACGTTGTCGCAATAATTACAAATCGTTCAAACCACATACCGATATTAACGACAATTGCAATAATAAATGTAAAGGTTAAACTTGTTCTTAGTTTCTTGAACCACATTAACTGCGGGGAAAGAACGTTACATGTCATCATAGTCGCATAAGCCCACCAATAAGGACCAGTTGCTCTGTTAATAAATGCGTAAGATTCATATTCTACACCTGAATACCATGAAATAAATAACTCAGTAATATATGCTGTACCAACGATAGAACCCGTTGCCATTATTACAATGTTCATATACTCAATGTGCTTAGTGTGAATGTAAGCTTCCAGTTTGTATGCTTTTCTCATTACAAGCATTAATGTCTGTACCATTGCGAATCCTGAGAAAACCGCTCCTGCCACAAAATATGGTGGGAAAATAGTGGTATGCCATCCAGGTATTATGGAGGTAGCAAAGTCAAAAGATACAATAGAGTGAACAGAGAATACTAGAGGTGTTGCTAAACCTGCAAGTACTAATGAAACCATTTCAAAACGACTCCATTGTTTAGCACGACCTGACCAACCAAAGGATAACATAGAGTAAATCTTTTTTGCTACTGGTTTTTTAGCGCGGTCTCTAATCGTTGCAAAATCTGGTATCAATCCAATATACCAGAATACTAAAGAAACTGATAAATAAGTTGAAATGGCAAAAACATCCCACAATAGCGGAGAGTTAAAGTTCGGCCAAAGAGAACCAAATTGATTAGGTAAAGGCATTACCCAGTAAGCAACCCAAATACGACCCATGTGGATCAACGGGAACAAACCAGCCATAAATACCGCGAAAATTGTCATCGCCTCAGCAGAGCGGTTAATCGCCATTCTCCATTTCTGACGGAACAATAAAAGTACTGCAGAAATAAGTGTTCCTGCGTGACCAATTCCTACCCACCAAACGAAATTGGTAATATCCCAAGCCCAGTTAATGGTCTTGTTTAATCCCCACGCACCAATACCAGTACCCAAGAGGTACAAAATACATCCTATACCATACACACCAATAATAGCGGCTATGGAGAAAAGTATGTACCAAGTTCTTGGTGCTTTCCCTTCAATTGGTTTACAAACATCCTCAGTTACTTGATGATAGGTTTTGTGACCTAAAACTAAGGGTTCTCTAATTGTTGCTTCCTTATGCATTACAATATATTTATTGTTTTAATACTAATTCAATTAATGACTTTTCTCTTCCTTTTCAGCATGTCCATGTCCAACTGTAGCCTCTTTTGCCAATTGAATACCTGCAAGAATGTCATTTTCCTGGTTACGTACTTTAACTTTATACCACATGTTTGGTTTAACACCAATTTCTTCAAGTGCTTGGTAAGAACGTTTATTATCCGCCGATTTTCTAAGTGTAGAATTCTTATCATTCCAATCACCTACGATAATCGCATTTGTTGGACAAGCGTCTCCACATGCTGTAGTTACGTCTCCATCAGCAACTGGACGAGCATCTTTCTTCGCGTTTAATTTACCTTCTTGGATACGTTGTACACAGAATGAACATTTCTCCATTACCCCACGTGTTCTTACAGTAACGTCTGGATTTAATACCATACGCCCTAGTTCGTCTTGCGCTGGATTCACCTCACCAAACTTCTTGTAAGAAGGGTAATTGAACCAGTTGAAACGTCTAACTTTATAAGGACAGTTGTTTGCACAGTAACGTGTACCAATACAACGGTTATATGTCATTTGGTTTAAACCTTCATTTGAGTGTGTCGTTGCAGATACAGGACAAACTGTTTCACAAGGTGCGTGATTACAATGGTGACACATCATTGGTTGGTGAACAACTTTTGGATTCACTGCTGCAATTTCTGCTTTACTGAAACTAAAAGTATCTTTGTCCTTACGCTGTCCAACTGTTGCTTCTTCATCAGAAGCATAGTAACGGTCAATACGAATCCAGTGCATTTCACGGCCTCTTCGTACTTCGTCTTTACCAACAACTGGTACGTTGTTTTCAGATTGACAAGCAACAAGACAAGATCCACAACCGATACAAGAACTCAAGTCGATTGTCATTCCCCAACGGTGACCAACATTTTCAACTGGATGCTCATCCCATAAGTTAAACTCTGATAAAGGAGCTTCAAGGTGGTTACCATGCTCATCAATTTTTTGTAATGTCCAAGCTGGATTGTATGCGTCTTTCGAATGACTTTTGTATATATCCAATGTTGTTTCTCTAACAATAGAGTTTCTTGCCATCACAGTTCTGTGAATCTGAGTTGTAGCAATTAGATAATTTACATTCTTATTTTCTATAGTAGCTGTTGAAGTGTACTCCATTGTACCTCCAGCAGTTTGAATCATTCTAAATGCGTTTTTCCCGATTGGTTTAGGATTACCGTTTTCGTCAGTAACCTGTCCACCATATTCTTTTGTTTGGAAAGCTGCTTTACCAATATTAGCTCCGCCTTCTCCACGTCCATATCCAAGTGCGATACCGACGGTACCTGGCGCTTGACCTGGTGAGGGATAAACTGGTAATTCATAAGTAACATCACCAACAGTAATAGATGCAACTGTACATCCGTGCTCTTGATCAATATGCTCATTGTAACCCTTCTCTTTCATAATTGAAGGGTTCATTGTAATGTAGTTGTCCCAAGTAACCTTAGTAATTGGGTCTGGTGTTTCTTGCAACCAAGGATTAGCTGCCTGATCTCCACGACCAATCGCTGCTTTTTGATACAACACTACTTCTAATTCACCACCTTCTGGTAATTGTTTTGCTGTTTTCGCGAAAGCGCCATCATTAAAGCTTGGCGATGATGGTGAATCCATTGTTTTAGAGAACACTGAATTATGTATCGTCTTATTCCAGAAAGTGTCAAAATTTGATTCTTCTGCAAATCCGTTTCCTGACCAGTTTTCTTTAATATAGTTGAAATAAACTCTACTGTCTTTTCCTTCACGCTTTGCTTTACCTGACCAAACCAAAAACGATTCTAGAGCAGAAACCGTATCGTACAATGGACGAATTGTTGGTTGTGCTAGCGCGTATTCATTTGCTTTAGGTGAAAAATCATTCCATGACTCTAAAGCGTGGTGATCTGGAACAACAAACTTACATTTTGAAGCTGTTTCATCCATTACACCTGATAAGGAAACTGTTAAAGTCGTATTTCCAAGTGCTTCAGCTAAAGCTACCCCATTTGGAACAGAATATACTGGATTGACACCATAGAAAAATACTGCATCTGGCCCTTTACCTGCTAGAACATCAGAAACAAGTTTCATCATTTTATCATCTTCAGATGCAAACATCTGAACGGGGTTATTCAAGTTGATAGTCGTATCGTAAGCTCCTATTAAATGGTTTACTTTATTTACCAATACTTGTACCCCAATATTATTTGAAGAAGAAACAACAAGTCCGTTTCCTTTCTTTAAATCTTTTACAATTTCATTAACCCTGTCAGCACCTATTCTTTCAGGAATAGAAGCAGAAACACCATTTGTTGAACCACCAAGGTCTTTGACCAAAGCAGCTAACAATCCAGCTTCTTCAGAAGGCTTGATCATCATACGAACATCAGCATTAGAACCAGTGATTGACATATTTGATTCAATCTGGTAATGCTTGCTCATCCAATCTCCGTCAGGATTACGTCTTTGTGCATATTGTCCAGTATACTGTGTTGACATCAACCAAGTACTTAAAAAATCGGCACCAAAACTTACTATCGTTTTTGCATTTAAGAAATCATAATCTGGAATAACTGATTTTCCAAAAGAAAGCTCATTTGCTTTTCTTATACCTGCATAAGAAACTGAATCGTATTGAATGTGCTCAAATTGAGCCCCAGTAGCAGAACCTGAAGTAACTGCCGAAGCAATTGCTTGTTCTTCTTTGTTAAAAACACCTTTAACTTTATCAACTACTTTACCGATAACACGGTTTTCATCTTCAGTAAGAACTGGTGTTGATTTTAGAGCTACACGACCTGTAACAGATCTTTCAAGTTCCTCAACAGCCTTGTAACTAGAAGGAGATGCAAGCGTATTCGAAACGAGAACTACTTTTCCACCCTTATTTTTGACCTTATTTAATTCAGAAATAATTTCACTATCAGCATCTGCTGTTGAGATACCTTGACCATCCTTAAATGCATACTGTAATCTTGCTTCATTATATAAAGAAAGAACAGAAGCAATAATCTGTGGAGTTACGTTACCATTTGTAAAACCAAAGTCTTTATTTCCTTTAATATAAATAGGTCGACCTTCTCTCGTTTTTACAAGAATGTTAGCGTAAGAGTTTCCGTCATAGTAAGTAGACGCGTACCATGTTGCAACACCCGGTGTAACATCCACTGGTTTGTTAACGTAAGGAATCGCTTTTGTTACAGGAGCCTCACACGCGGCTATTGTAGCAGCTGCTACACTAAACCCTAAGAATTTTAAGAAATCCCTTCTAGGTGTAGATGACTCGCTTAACTTTTCATCCGCTAAAAATTCATCAACACTTATATCTTGACTCAACTCTTGGTCTCTGTTTTCGATAAACTCAGGAGTTTGATTTAACTCTTCGAGACCTTTCCAATATTTTTTGCTCATTGCCATATCTTATTTAGCTATCAACTTTTTGATTAGTAGTGACACTTAGCACATTCCCATCCACCAAGTTCGCTCACTGTTACTTTACCGTCTTCTAGGTATTCGCCGTATAACGACTCATCATTTTCGAGAAGACGTTTGTGTATCTCATCGTAGTAACCACCTTTTCCTTCAATAGGTCCAGTCGAGACTTCTTTTACACCGTGACATTCAATACACCAACCCATAGTTAAAGTTGGCTTTGTTAACTGCACGTTTCCTTCAATTTCATTCAGCTCCTCAACAGGAACAATACGCGGTAATTCTTTTTGTTTTGTCATATCACCGTGACATTGTTTACAATCAATACCCCCAACTTTAACGTGTTGTGAGTGATTAAAATAAACATGGTCCGGTAAATCATGAACTTTATTCCAAATGATATTATCTGTTTCACCACTGTATTTACCACCTCCTTCTGGAGAGAATCCAGCAGAAGCATAAATCTTCTTGATTTGTTCTACTTGATCCCCTGCACCTTGAATCTGCTTGTGACAGTTCATACAAAGATTTGTTGATGGAATACCAGCAGATTTAGAATTATCAGTTGAGTTGTGACAGTATTTACAGTCTATACCATTGATTCCAGCATGAATATCATGTGGGAACACAATAGGCTGACTGGGTTGGTAGGAAGAAACAACACCGATTTGGTATAATCCTAACAACAACCAAACAACTCCTGCCATCACAGTAACAAGAACTCCAATACCTACAAATTTTCTATTTTTGAAAATCCACACTTTGGATCCTACCTTAACATGTTGATCGGAATCACCACCCAAGTCTTGAAGTTGACGTTTAACTCCACCAACAGAAAATATAACCACCAAAAATACAGCTCCTAAAACGTACCATACCCATGAGAAATTATTTTCTTGCGTCGTAACATTTTCAACCATTGCGCTCCCAGCTGCTGCCTGACCTCCGCCGGCACCTGGCAAAGGTTGCTCGTCAACGTAGTCTAGTACTGCATCAATCTGCTCATTTGTTAAGTCGGCAAATAGTGTCATTGCAGAAGGCGCCCAAGTAGACACTTCCTTTGCATATGGATCTGTTGCCGCAGCAACTTGCCAGTTTTTCACCCACTGATAAATGGAACCTTCCATTGCTCCACCTTCTTCCCATTTTTGGCGAACCTCAAACAGTTTTGGTCCAGTCATATCCTTGTGAGGTGCGTGACAGGTAGCACATTTTGAATTAAATATTGATTCTCCCTCTTGTGCGTTAGTGACAAAAGTAGTCAACATGATTAGCGTCATAACGAACGCAAACAACCCTTTATTTCCCTTATTAAACATCTGATTCTTAGATATTTTGATTTATAATTTCACAAATATATGTGATAATTCGCAATACTTATTGGTAACAAAATTAGCAGAAAATCCCTACTCAGTGATAGTTTCATGAGTTTAATGACCCTTTTAAAATTAATTTAGAATCATTATAAATAACGCACAAGACCTACGGAGAGACTGATTTGTAAAGTAAAAGACAGGAACAAATAGACAGTCAAATCAATAGGGAATTACAAAAGTTTGTTAAAATACAGAACAACGCTGGTTTACGGCCAATAATTCTAAAAAGTAACTTCTTAAAATGTTTTGAAAAGATGGGGATTTATAATTGTGAATATCTTTTTTTTGGATTTTATTATTAAAATCAAGGGTTAAGAAAAAATTAGAAATTTGTTATTAACAATTTTCGTAAATAAAAAACAGAATTTAAGGAATTATGAGATGAACCATCTTGGGCTCTATAATCCCATTCGACATTAGAACCTTCTGTTTCATATAACTTCATATTGGCTAAAGTTACATCGTCTGGTAAAACCTCTAAAATTTCATTATCGAAATGGATCCTTATCTCGGATACGAAGTTGACATTACTGTGAAATAACAGTTTGCTTACGAAGTAACTATTCAAGCTGGTTATTATCACTTATTTGGTTCGTCAACAATGCGCGTCTTGAAAAGAGTTGATAATGACAAAACAAGTGGCTGGGCTATTTTATGTTAACTGTTAAGCCTTTTAAGAATTTTAAGTTCAAATGATTTAATGATCAATTTGGTTTGGTGGTGGTTGAGTTTTATCAATGGTTAAGGAAGATTGGGGACTTGGGTTAGTTTGATTTTTAAGATTAGAAGCAATTGTTTACTCTGGACATCTTTCAAGAGCAACGGAGCTAAGTTTACACATTTACAATTTTGAACATAATAGAATATAGAATAAACGGTCTGGAATGACTTAAAAAAGTTGTTCCAGACCGTCGACAAACTCTAATTCTTAATTGCCTTAAATTGACTAAGCTTATTGTCCTTTGAAGGAACATTAATAATGTAACTTCCATTATCTAAACCACTAAAATCTATAGTAATTTAATTTACACTATCTTTAAGAGGATTGACCTTTACTTCCTGTCCAAGATTATTCAACACCATAATGTTTTTAATCTCAGAATTCGCAATTTCAATATTCAAAAGCTTACTGAATGGATTAGGAAAGGCATTAAGTTGAACTTCCTTATTAAATTCCAATACGCTTAAAAAGCCAACTTCTGTAAAAGGAAAAGCTAAATAACCATTTGTTGAAAAAACAGAAACTGTAGATTTAAAATTGCTTCCAATGCAAATGAAATGGGCCTATAATGCAATATTGTTAAATTGCAAACTTGTGTCTCCCACATTTATAGTATCTAAAAGCTGATCAACTTAAACAAAATCATCATAAAAACTCCAAAGCACTGAAATAGTTAATGAATCAATGACCTGACTTCCAATAACAGAGATTGAGTCAACACTTGGATCAACACAGTAATCAATAAAAGTATGAATAATAGTGTCGTATGGTTGAACTGGTGGGAAAAACACATTATCCAAACTTCCCATCGCAAAAGCACAAGTTTTAGTTGAATCATTTTGATCCTTGATAATTACAAATTGTGTTTCAACACATAAACCAGTAATTAGTGTATCATTTACCTAAGCACCTGTTCCATTCCAATCATAAATGTAAGGAGCAACACCGTTTTGTACTTGACCGATAAAAGCTTCACCATCACAAGAGGTCAAATTTGTTGCTAGATTAATACCAATGGGACATGTTATTTCGTTTACACCAACATTTACCCAATCACTAGAATTTCCCATTATTATATTAAAACGCCACTCATAAAAACCTGCTAATAAAACGAACTCATGAATTCCAGCGGGAATAGCGTCAATACTTAAAGCGATTGCATGTATGGAAAGATTATCAGCTAGGACAAATCCTACAGAATTCATTAATGTGCTGTCCACTGAAAAATGAAGTTCTCCATCATTAGATGTTAAATTTATTGGAGCAATATAGTCTATTAAATCCAAGTCGAAAGGATAGGTATTATCGGTTCCAGAACTAAAACTACCTAATATGTCTTGCGCAGGAGAAATTGCGGATAAATGAAAACTTTCTGATAGATTAATCTGAGTCACAAAAGATAATGTGTCGTTCGTTTGAGAGTTAAGTATTTGAACGACTGAGTCAGCACCGAAATTTATATATTCAACTAATCTAAACTGTGTATTGTTTGGAAAGCCATGTTTTTTTATCACTAAAGCATCATCACCTGATGGAGCGGTAATACGTTCAAATCCAAAAATACATTGTCCGAAAACTGGACTAATAGAAAATAAAACGATGAAATAAAGAAGTGATAGCTTCATAATAAGTTTTTTATTATTCAATGTAAACTTAGCCTGTATTATTCATCAAAACACTCAAAAATATTATAACACATTATAAAACAATAATTTACATAAATATTTAAAAGAAGAATAATTCTTTAAAATTGAGTGTTTTTTGATTTACTTTCATACGGCTTCTGCGTTACGCACTTATTGAAATAGAATACTATGTCTGCAAAGTCCGATGCCAACCGAACAAAGTGAGCTCATAGCCTGTCCCGAAAAATCGGGAAATACCATTGAAAATAGACACTTATGAATAAAAAGCTGCATAAAATTAAATTCATGAACCGAGCTAGCGAGCTCAACGAAGTTAATAATACAGATTAGAATTAAAATATGGATTTATCATAAATAGACTTGCTTACTATTAAAAATTTGTAATTAAAACAGCGCCTAAAAGTCATAAAAAGATCAATAATGAAAAACTGACAACCTATTTTAGAGCAGACTCGTCAAAATGTGCATGATTAAGGTAAACGCCTTTATTTGGAAGAAATATCATCAATGGACTAGTAAGTGTAAATACATATACTTAGTGTGTCGAATAACTCTTTGAAAACTTTACAAATTTGAATCAAATATAACCACATTATTTTCGTATTCTTAATGAATAAAACCTATTTTAAATATGCAAGACTTAAAACTTAGACAGGCTACACTAAAAGATTTAGATGCTTTAAAAATATTTGAACAAGGTGTAATTCAATATGAACGTCCTTTTGCGCCTCAGTTAAAGCCAGATCCTATTCATTATTATGCTATTGAAGATCTTATCAAAAATGAGAATTCTTGCTTTTTAGTTGCGGAGATTGGTAATACATTAATCGCTTCTGGATATGCTTCAATTGAAGAATCAGAAACAACAAAAAAGGAGCGTTTCCATGCGTATTTAGGATTCATGTATGTGGCACCTGAATATAGAGGGAAAGGAGTGAATGGAAAAATCGTTGAATATTTGATTGAATGGTCTAAAAAACAAAATTTAACAGAGATTATTTTAGAGCTTTATGCTGAAAATCAAAGCGCTTTAAAAGCTTATAAAAAGATAGGATTTCACCCTGATTTAATAAAAATGAGACTCAATACGGAGAATAATTAATCTTGATTTAAACTATTACATTATGCAAGGACTAGGGATTTATATAATGGCAGGAATTTACAGTTTTGCGGGATTAATGCATTTTATTGCTCCGAAACCTTACTTAAAAGTAATGCCGCCTTCTTTTCCTTATCCAAAAATGATGGTCTATATTTCTGGATTATTTGAACTGGTTTTTGGATTAGCTTTACTGTTTGATGAAACAAGATCTTATGCTGCTATTGGTCTTATTCTTTTATTAATTGCCGTTTTTCCTGCTAATATTTACATGGCAAAACGCATGTTGCAAAAGAAAAGTAAATATAGCTGGATTGCTATTGTGAGATTGCCAATGCAGTTTGTCTTGATTTATTGGGCGTATTTATATGTTTAGAGATTATTGTTTTAAGAAAGTCCTTTCAACAACTGACGGTATCGTTTCAGCACTTTAAAGCGGCTCACAAAACCAAGGTACTTATGTTCGGAATTAACCAAAGGTAAATACCATGTGTCTGACTCTTCAAACTTTCGAACAACGCTTTCAATATTCTCATGAATAAAAACAAGATTACTTGGGTTTATTGCAATATCAGAGGCCAATAAACTTTCATAACCTTCTCCTTTTAAATGAACTTTACTCATTTGTTCCTTATTGATCATTCCCCAAAACAGACCTTCAACATCGACAACTGCAAGAATAGCTTTGTTTGAGTTTTTAAATAAGTCATTTATTGTTGTTAAGTCTGCTTTACTATCAACTCTTATTCCATCTTCGTCTAAACATTCTGTAATACGAATTTGGGTAAGTATGTTTTGATCATGTCGGGTGGTAAATATTTTTCCTTCTTCAGCAAGTTTAGTCAATTCAGGATTTATTGGTGAAAAATATTTATTGATTAGAAAGGCAATTACAGCAACAATCATCAACGGAATAAATAAGTCATAACCTGAACTCGATTCAGCAATTAGAAAAATAGCGGTTAATGGTGCATATAAAACACCCGAAAGTACGCCTGCCATTCCGACCAGCATGAGGTTTGTGATAGGAACATCTTGGAAACCAATAATGGAAAGGATAAAACCAAATAAATAACCCAAAAGTCCACCAGCAATTAATGAAGGAGCGAAGTTTCCACCTACTCCTCCAGAATTCAGTGTGATACTTGTCGCAATTGCTTTTAACATCAAAGTAAGTGTCAACATTACTATAATGGTAACATTAGGAAAATTGAAAAAATCTATCACCTCATTGTAAACAAGGTATTGAATTTCTCCTTGATGAAGCATTTTGATATTCAAATACCCTTCTCCAAAAAGTGCAGGAAAAGCAACACATAGAAGTGAGAGCAATGTTCCTCCAATCAATGCTTTTTTGATACTTCCATGAGGGAAACGATCAAAATAATGTTTCACCTTTTCATTAATAACAATGAAATACCGTGCATAAAAACCTGCAATAATACCTAAGGCCAAATAATAAACCGTGTTCATATAATCAAAAGGATCGCGAGCAGAAAGACTAAACAGGATATCATCGTTGAGGACAATTTTAGCCAATAAACTTCCGCAAATTGAGGCAATCACCAGGGGAATAAAATCTGAAAACACAATTCCAGTGAGTAAAAGCTCAAAGGCAAACATGATACCAGCGATGGGTGCATTAAAAGCGGCAGCAATTCCAGCAGCGGCACCACCAGCGAGCAATAAAGTTTTTTCTTTGTATCCTAGTCGGTAACGTTGGGCGAAGTTGGAACCGATCGCAGCACCCGTAATTGCCATAGGGGTCTCCAGTCCAGCTGAACCACCAAAACCGACTGTTATTGCACTCTGAATAAGCTGCGAATGGGTCTCTTGTTTTTCGACAACACTATCATTCTGTGCTATATCGTTTAAAACTTGGGAAAGCTTAACCTCTTTTTTGCTTTTGTAAAAATAGCGTGCAACTAAAGTAGTTAACAGAATTCCAATCAATGGGAAGATAGCATGGGCAACTATCTTTTGAGTAAAAGGAAGATTATTGCTTAAAAACTGTTGGATATAATGCACAACTGTTTTCAGCGTAATTCCTGCAAGGCCGCCTAAAGCTCCGACGATAATTCCAGAAAGAACTAAAAATTGAAAACGAGAAAGCTGTCTTTTGGACCAAATGATTAGAATCTCTACAAGATTGTACTTTTTGAGGGTGTAGGTGCTCAGCGTTCGATTGAATTTTTTAAAATTCTTATAAAATTGTTTGAATCGCTCTTTTATCATCACCTCAATATTACCCTTATGAATGCCAATTATGACTTTAATCTTTCCTAAAAGCGAAAAAAATAATTGACCAGATTTTTACATTCTGGACTTCTTTAAATCTACCTCAGCACTATACTTATTACTTTACTAATATAATTTCACATTAATAAATAGTGTCTGGTCGGAAACAGCACAAAATTAAAATTGATTCTTTTGCGTATATTTTACTTTTTTTCTCGTCGGCTGATACTATGGCATCTCCTAAAGAAAGAAAACCAAACCGCAGCAAAGCAAGCTCATAGCCCGTCCCGAGAAATCGGGAAAAACCTTAAAAAATTATTATGATTGAATAAATATTTCTCAAAATTTATACAATTTATAAAAATCGTCTGTTTCCGACCCGACACTAAATAAGTATAGAGTTCACAAATATAGAGTATACTCAACGTGATTACTATGATTAAAGCGTTTAATAGCAACTTTAACTAAAATTGATAAGTGAGTAAGTAAATCAGACCACAAAAAAAGCCCCGACAAAACTGTCGGGGCTTTCTAAATATGTAATCAATTAAGAGCTACAAATCAAACTTAATTCCTTGCGCTAATGGCAATTCAGCTGTATAGTTAATTGTATTTGTTTGTCTTCTCATGTAAACTTTCCAAGCATCAGAACCAGACTCACGTCCACCTCCTGTTTCTTTTTCACCTCCGAAAGCTCCACCAATCTCAGCGCCCGAAGTACCGATATTAACGTTTGCAATTCCACAATCAGAACCTAATGCGGATAAGAAATATTCTGCTTCACGTAAGTTTGTTGTCATGATTGCAGAAGATAACCCTTGAACAACTCCATTTTGAAGTTTAAGTGCTTCGTTAACATCTCCTGAATACTTCATCACATAAAGAATTGGCGCAAATGTTTCGTTTTGAACAATGTCGTAGTGATTTTCAACTTCGACAATTGCTGGCTTAACGTAGCATCCTGACTCGAATCCTTTTCCTTCAAGAACACCACCTTCAACTAACATTTTTCCTCCTTCGTTTTTCGCAGCTTCAATTGCATTTAAGTAATTGTTTACTGCATCTTTATCGATAACTGGTCCAACGTGATTATTTTCATCCAATGGGTTACCAATTTTAATTTGACCATAAGCACCAACGATAATCTTCATTACTTTGTCGTAAATGCTATCGTGGATAATCAAGCGACGCGTAGAAGTACAACGTTGACCTGCAGTCCCAACAGCACCAAACACAGCACCTGGAACAACAATTTTCAAGTCAGCATCTTGTGTGATGATCATTGCATTGTTTCCACCTAACTCTAATAATGATTTCCCTAAACGTTTTGCAACTGCTTCAGATACAGAACGACCCATACGGATAGATCCTGTTGCAGAAACCAATGCCATTCTTTTGTCTTCAGCCATTGCTTTTCCAATTTCTGCTCCTCCAATTACCATTGTAGAAACTCCTTCTGGCACATTGTTTTTAGCAAATACTTCTTGCGCTATATTTTGACAAGCGATAGATGTTAAAGGTGTTTTTTCTGATGGTTTCCATACACAAGAATCTCCACAAACCCAAGCTAACGCTGTATTCCAACTCCAAACAGCAACTGGGAAATTAAATGCTGAAATTACTCCAACAACTCCTAGTGGATGATATTGCTCATACATTCTGTGCCCTGGACGCTCTGAGTGCATTGTTAAACCGTAAAGTTGACGAGAAAGACCAACTGCGAAATCGCAGATATCAATCATTTCTTGAACTTCACCCAGACCTTCTTGATAAGATTTCCCCATTTCATAAGAAACAAGTTTACCTAGTGGTTCTTTATATTCTCTTAATGCATTTCCTACTTGACGAACAACTTCTCCACGCGCTGGTGCTGTCCATTGTTTCCATTCATGAAATGCTGATGTTGCTACATCAACTGCTTCATTATAATCTGCTACCGATGCTAATTTTACTTGTCCGATTTTTGAACCATCTACTGGTGTAAATGAATCAATCACGTCGCCTTTGGTATCAATCCAGTTTTTTCCTGTTGATGCTCCTTTATTGACTTCGTTTTTAACTCCTAATTGACTAAGTACTTCTTTGATATCAATTCCTGACATGTATTCTTTGTTTTTTTTGTTTCATGCAAAAGTAAGGACTTTCTATGAGAATATAAAGGAATAGGGGAACTTAGAAAGACTCTGCTGCACGATGCCTACTCATTATCAATTAGTAACTGGCTTGAGGAGTTTTAATGGTTAGCATTTAAACATGTTAATCGTAGAATATTGGATCATTTAAAATTCATATTTGTACAATTTAGACTTAACAATGTGATGATAAAAAAGTGCAATGGGTTAAGGATTAATAAAATCATAAAAAGTGGATCAAAGTTATTTGGAAAACAACAAGCTTAACACAGTCATTAATACCTTTAAAATCGATAATAGTCCTAGATATATCAAATTTTATTTATAATTTTATGAATAACAGCAAAAACTAAGACTATGCCAATTTCAAATGAAGATAGATATTTCGGACAATTAAGAATACCAACTAGAGATGAGTTTGAATACTTAAAATCTTTAGCATCAAAAAATCCACTACAAAAAGCACAAATTAAAATGTGTCATTGGATGAGAGATTTTATTTCACACACTATGGGCAGAAAATAATTTAAATTTGATCCTATGGCAGATATGGATAACAGATTTGATTGGGAAGTTCTCTACACTATACTTAAGCAAAGAGGAGAAGGAAAAGGATGGATTAAAGATGGAGAACTTACTCCTTTTGATTATGAACAAGAAATTAAAGATAAGTTTAAAAGAGTATATAAGCCAACTTACTAACTTCCAAGATAGCGGAAATGGGTATGTGGATTGTGTTTCTAAAGCGTAAGGATTTTTGAATTAATATTTAAATCAACCAGTTTTACAAACTCTCCTAATTCATAAGCGACAAATATCACAAGGATAGAAAGTTGAGCTTTGTAATGTTTAGAGTTTTTAAAGATGAGTATAAAACACAGAATTGGAATAAGCATTAGAAACTTCATCGTGTTTGCGAAAGGAAGATGGAACATTTTTACAAGAAATGGAAGAAAAACAAATATGTTTGTCCGATTGTTTACCTAAGACAGTATTTCAAACAAAGCTTTTCCCTAGAATTGTTCTTTTTTCTTTTTGGCATTGCCCCAAAAAGAAACAAAAAGGTCTAGCGCTTGATATTTTTTATTCAATTCCTTAAAGCTTTTATTCAGTTCTTAATTATTTTTTATTGCCTTCATGAGCTTGCTTCGCTGCGGTTCATTTGTTTTTCCCGATTTCTCGGGACAGGCTATGAGCTTGCTTCGCTACGGTTCTTGTCTCCAATCCTAAAAGACGATAATGTCGGTGATCTCCGCCGCAAGCTCTGGAGCTTCCGCCATTATTAGAATCTTTTAGTTCAATTCAACTTCAAAAAAAGATAAGGCGCATCCGAAACCTCCTAGACTTTACCTGTAAAACAATAATTTTCAGGCCTTTATAATAATCTATATTTCTGCCACTTCGAAACAGCATTCTCAATTCCTCAACACTAAAATACTTGGTAAAATCGTCTCTTGAAGATATTAGGGTAAACAAGCGGATAAGTATTAAAACAAATAGCCCAATGATTAGGCTTAGCCATTTCCTGTTTTTAAAACTATAAATGGTGAAAACCAAACTTAGCATTCCAAAAAGATAAAATACGAATGTTGATGAATATGGAAGGGGAATAAAAAACATTAAACCAAAAAAACGCAATATGCTAAAGCAATAATTAGCCATTATAAAACGCTTTTATATCTTTATACAATAAATAATTTTTTAATACTAGAATAACGATGACAATCTTTAATAAAATAAAATGGATACTTGGTGTTTCGATGATATTTGCTTTAATCTTAACAACTAATTTAATAGATAGAAATAACTTTGTTAAGGTTAGGGATTCAGTAGTCGCTATTTATAAGGACAGACTAGTTGCAGACAATTTGATTTTTGAAATATCTAATTCAATTCATGAAAAAGAAATTGCGATTGCTTCTTCGGACACGTTGTTTTATTCTAAAAGAAACAAAGAGATCAATGCAGATATACAAGGATATATAAAGCGTTTTGAAGAAACGAAACTCACGATTAAAGAAAATAGAGTTTTCAAGGGGTTTAAAAATAATTTTGAAAGTTTAAAAGCCGCTGAAGTTACTTTTGTACAATCAGACTTTCAAACAGTTAGTAATCAGCTTAGTCATATTTATAATATAAAGGACAATTTACAAGGTTTATCCATAATTCAGTTAGACGAAGGAGGAAGACAAGTCGCTATAAGTAAAAAAGCCATTAGTACGGTCGAATTATTTACTCAGATCGAAATATATGTATTGGTAGTTATAGCTATCTTTATTCAGATTGTTATTATGTACAGACCGAAAGAAAGGTAGAATTTTCAGCTATTGAATTCAGCAGTATTAATGGGTGATTTATTACATTCAGGGTGCTTTCTCAATTTTAGTTCATTAGAGAATTTATGGAGCACAGGTAAAAGGGGTGCAAGCAACGCAGGTGATCAATGATTAACAAACTGCTAAAAGGGAAGTATAAAATTTTAATCTATGAACAATCAGCGATTGAAAATAAGCTTCACCAGCGTTCCAATGAATAATAATTACGGGAATGGATACTTAAGCCTTTACCCATAAAAACAAGGGTAAATCCTGAATTTTAATCGAAGAGTTCTTTAAATAATCAAGTGCAGGAATGAATTGAATCTATGCCACATTCACATTAAACAAATACCCCACAAAAGCGGTTAATCCCATGGCTACAGTTCCCCAGAAAGTAATTCTAACAACTGCTTTCCAGATACTTGAACCACCTGCCCTTGCAGATAATGCCCCCAAAATAATTAAAAAGAAGATTGCAAATCCATAAAGTGAGTATTCCATGCTTTTCAAGGAGAAAAAGAGGGTAACTAAAAATGGAAGCATTCCACCGACAGTAAATGATGCTCCAGATGCCAAAGCGGCTTGAATAGGTTTTGCTTTGTTGGCTTCATTGATTCCTAATTCGTCTCTAACATGAGCTCTCAAAGCATCCTTCTCCGTAAGTTCGATGGCTACAGTTCTTGCCGTTTCCTTTTTAAGACCGCGACTTTCATAGATTTCTGTTAGATAAGCTAGCTCTTTTTCTGGCATTTCCTCTAATTCAAGGCGTTCTCTTTCGATATCTGCTTTTTCTAAATCGGTTTGGGAACTTACCGAAACATATTCTCCGGCAGCCATTGATAATGCTCCAGCTACTAATCCTGCTAAAGTAGCTAAGACAATTGCTTCTCTTGATTCGCTTGCTGCGGCGACTCCAATGGCAATACTTGCGGTAGATAAAATTCCATCATTTGCACCAAGTACTGCAGCTCTTAACCAATTACTTCTGTTGATGAAGTGATTGTCTAAATAATTTTCTAATTCCTCTGAATGATCATCCATATGTTCACATTTAGTTTAGGTAAAACATGAATCTATCCACTGGAGCTATTTTGCAAGAATTAGTTTATGCGTTGTTTGCTCAGTTGATGTTTCAAGAGAAATAAAATAAACACTTCCATCGGTTAATTTACTAATGTTTTTTGAATATTGGTTCTTCCCCTGTTTTAAATCATTTAGCATGATCTTTTCGATTAATGCCCCTTTTTCGTCCAAAATAGATATTGTAACATCTTCATTTTTCGTGAGGTTAAAAGAAATATTAAGTAATCCATCATTTGGATTTGGGTAAATCATTAAGTTCAGTAAACTTACACTTGAGTTATTTAAATCGTCTAATGACAAAGGCTCTGGCTTTTTAATATAAACCTTAAATATCTGACTACTCGCTGAGCTTTGTGTACCATTATTAGTGAAAAATATATTGGGTTGGGTACTGCTAATCCCTCCATAAATATGGCCAATTAATACGCTATCTGCTACTAGACTATCTAATTTAAACACATCATTATCGAAGTGTGGGAAATCTAAATTAGGAATAAATTCTGCTCCCGATCCTAACAATGCGGGCATTACAATTGGCAACTTATACTCTGCCATATCGCCAGTAGCATCTCTTGTTACCCTCGCAATTGTATTCACAAAAGGAACATTGTCATCTTGTACAAGAGTTCCCGCATTATCGTAAAATTGCGCTATACCTCCAAAAAATACGGTGTGCATTTCATTGTCTCCCTCAGCGTAAATAGGTATAGTTGGACAATGGTAATGGTTATAATACTGTTGAAATGTATTATTAACAGTATATGTATTATCATCTACTGTAACAGAATTCAAAAAAGGTAAATCTGCTGCCTGCTGGAAAACTCCAGAAAACATGGTTATTCCTTGACTTCCATCTGGCAAAATTTGTGCTTCTCCGTTGTAATCTCTCCTGTGCAAATTCGCAGCATCATTAAATGGTGTTAAATGCGTGATTGTAATTGTTGTTCCATCATCTGACAAATCAAATTTCCTGATTGAATTGGTGTACTCTTGAATAAAACCAGGTCCGTTATTGGGTCCCATTGGATTGTATCTTCCGATAAATTTTTGACCTCCTAATAGATGATATATATTGCCAATTTTTTTCAAACTTCCGCCAGTTACTTGAAATTCTGAATCTGTAATTTGTCGGAAAAAACCTATAAAACTTGAGTTGTTAATTACTGCATCAATTACTTCAGGAACTTTAACTGCAGTTAAATTACTATATGTGGTGTGGTCACCAAAGGTTGCACTATAACCATAACCACCTAGGCAATATAAATAATCTCCCTCTTGATAATATTCCATATTTGTGGAACTCAATTGCTCTTGAATTGAAGTAGGCAAAGAGGTTAGTGGTGCTGACCATTTTTGTTGTGCAATTGGATCAACAACAATAATTTGATTATTGTGTCCCGCAATATCAAAAGCTGCAAAAGGTTGTCTTTGATGCAGGCCATCTAAACGTCCTCCAAGAATCAGCCATTTCCCGTCATGCTGGCCAAAAGCAAACGACTGTATTCCTCCTAAGTTGGTAATGTTTATCGGCTCAATGCTAATTTCAAAAGGAGCTGTTTGGGAATAATTATAGAATGAAAATAAAAAGCTAGAAATAAGCAGTAAGTGTTTAATGGTATTCATAGTTAACAATTTAAATGTATTTGGGTACTCCAATATATTTTACAAAATTAAAACAATGCTCGGAATAAGAGGGTAACAAATGTCACATTTAGAAATTGATAATGACCAATTTCTAAATCCGAAAAGTGTTTTTAATTTCAAAGTCTGCTTTTAATATTTATAAACTTAAGATTATCCTCATAAACTGTTGTATTCATCTTATTTTTTAAGCTTTCCAATAAAATTTTAGTAATTAGCTATGATACAAGCGCGTTTATAATTAAATTTAATGAAAACTAATTAAATATGCGTTTACTTAATTTATTCTTCATCGCTGTTTTACTGTTTACTGCAAGTTGTGGTTCAAAAAAGGATACCCTTACCTATTCTGTGGAAGAAGTTGAAACTCCTGGTGAAGAGCTTTCTACAAAAATTGTCATTCTTAATTTTGATATAATAAAAAGTAAAATCAATAAAGCGGAAGTTTCATTGATGAAAACAGAAGTTATTTCTGGAAGACTAAATAAAAGTGTGATTATATATCCACCCCGAGAACTAGGTAAGTTGGTCGTTCATCTTTTAGGAGGAAATCAGGAGATAATAGAAGAATTAGTTATCAAAAAACCATATGTCCAAATCCCCTTAAAGTATGAGGATGGTGGGGAAGAAGAACTTCAAAATGACGCAATAGAAAAAAACCAGTTTTCAGTTCGCTTTAACCAAAATAGCAATATAAAATCAATTAAAATATTTAAACTCAAAGCTGAACGGACTGTTGAAATTTTTCATGAAACGATAATACATTTGTAGCTCGAATTGATTAAAGTTCATTCTTTTCTATAATTTCGCACCTGCTTTTGGTTTCATCTGGTTATTCACTCTCCTCATCCAATAAGCAATAAAGAAACCCCCAATTATTCCTGGAATAAACCAACCATAAAAACTTGGAAAAAATTGATTTACTACAACGAAAGCTGTTACGGCAGCAATATATCCTCCCATAATATTTCCTAAATGCATTTTGAGCCAACCTTTTTTTAATCTTTCTGGGGTTTTGTATAATCGCAATTATTTAATTGCAGAGAAAATTCCAAAAAATCCAAAAACACCTAGCACAATATTGAATTTTTGAGTCAATAGCATTGGCAATGAAATCATTAATATCCCTGTTAAGATCATAATTCTGGAAATCCATTTATCGACAATTAGATTAGGATTCTTGTACTTAAATCGCAATGCTCTTTTCCCGGTTAGAACAAAGTAAAGACTAAATATTCCAACTGAAAAAAGAAATGGATTTTCATGATTTGGAAGTACAGCAATTAACATGGCACTGGTGCCAGAAGTCACCATGGTGTAAAAGAAAATTAAGCCCCCTTTTTTATGTACTAGCTGCCCTTTTTTGGCAATCATAGCGATGAGTCCGGCCACAAATGCTATTCCACCAAAGCTGGCATGCAGAATAATTAAAATCTTTGTTGCTTGTTCCATAATGTAGTTTGATGGATATAAAGTACGAAAAGTTAAGAAATCTATCTGCATAATTATTTTTGGTTAAAAGGTTTATCCTCAAATTATGCAATGAAGGCGTGAAGTTCATGGAGTGTTATTAATCGAAAATTATTGCTGGTTTTTTAATATCCTAGAAGTAAATACTAAATCCATTTAACCCTCAATTATAGACCCGTTGACTTCAAGAGTAGCTCCGACAATATTCTTCATTTCCTTATTAATAAAAGCAAACCGTTCTTTCCTATAAATAGAATTATTATTTAACGTTTTGAAATAGTTTTCTGTCTGAAAATATTTTCTCAGTGACTTTGCAATTGACTATCTGATTCCTAATCTTTATACTCTTCCATAATTTTAAAAAACTGAAAGCTCTCTAAATGTTCAATTTTTATAAAGATTACCTTTACTCTTCTCCATCTCCTTGAGACAATAAATCATCACTAAAAAACGAGATTAATTGTTTTGTTTTTCGACTGCTATAGCAATACATACCAAAATCTATTACTTTTGATATTTCGTTGACTTAATACTGTCTACTAGGTGTATCTTCCGTGTTATCCATAAAAACATCCGTGCTTATCTTCGTTCATAACTGCTAGAACATTCTCTAGCGTAATATTACTAGGGAATTCCTCATATAAATCCCATTTCATGTTTCCGCGCATCCAATAGATTTTCCAATTCTTTTTGGACTTAACATAAGTGATTTTCGCAAAAGAATTATGCATTATCTCCTCTGGTTTATCCCACCTTGGACGGACTTCAAAAACCTCAAAGTTTTGTCCATCATAAGAATATCCAATATCTAATTCTTTTCTAATTTCAGGGTCTTCTGGTCGCTGTGATTCAACAAAGTTCTTTACGATTACTTCGTTGATGTCGATTTCTTTCTTTTTCATACAAAAATATTTAAGAAACTAAATTAGTAAAAATTTATATTTTTAAAAGATCGGCGAATCATTTAATTTTTTCGTAAATTGCTAATTAATTTGAAAACTAACGAATTGCGGTTTAATAATGATAATATTTCATTTTTTTACCTAGGTTTTTTTGTGAAATTCACAATTTGACAAAAAATATTAATCAATTGGGAATGGCAAAATTTGAAGCACGTATTTTGAAAATCAATATTTTTATAAAGGTCCTCACTTTAATTAGCTTACTATTTGTTGCTACACAAAGTTTATATGCCCAGACACAATATGTTACTAATGGGAACGCTTTTTCAACCTCTTGTGACTGTTATACGCTCACAAATGCTCAGAATGTTCAATCAGGCTCCGTATGGAATAACAATCTCATTGATTTAAGTACTTCTTTTAATTTCGAGTTTGATATTTTTTTAGGATGCAGTAATCCTGGCGCAGATGGGATGGTTTTTGGGTTACAGCCATTAGGAACAAACATTGGTGTTGGAGGGGGAGGAATGGGTATGGGAGGTGTAAATCCTTCAGTAGGTGTTTATGTAGATACTTATACGAATGGGAACTACTTCGATCCATCTGCTGATCACATTTCTGTGCAAACCGACGGGGATATAACTCATGACGGCAGTGCAAATGACCTTACCCCCGCGATAGCACTGCCTAACATGGAAGACTGTAACTGGCATACCATGGAAATTTCCTGGGACGCGATAACTTTCGACTTTGATGTTTCTATTGATGGTATTAATTATGTGAGTATAAATAATAATTTTGTAACCAACACATTTAGCGGCAATCCATTGGTATACTGGGGATTTACCGCTGCAACCGGAGGATTAAATAACGAACATCGATTTTGTATACAATCAGATCTTGAGATTGATATTTCTGCCGATTCGTTGTGTATAAATGAAACAGTAAATTTGATTGATTCTTCTGATATTTCAGGGGGAGTTGCCTCGTGGCAGTGGGATTTTGGAGACGGAAGTCCTTTTGAAACAGTCCCAATTACGAATCACAGCTACAGCGCACCAGGTACTTATACTGTTCAACTGGATATTACAGACGTATCAGGATGTACTTACACAATAAATACCGACATAGAAGTCTTACAACCCTTGGTGACTTCTCAAATTATAAGCCCTTCTTGCAATGCTTGTGACGGTGAAATATTAGTCCAGGCCTCATCGAGCGTAGCCCCTTATGAATATTCTGTTGATAATGGACTGACCTTCCAAAACACATCTCTTTTCGATTCAATTTGTGGTGATCAAAATGGGTTGGATTACAATTTAATTGTTCAAGATCCCTTTGGTTGTCAAGGTACTGCTATTACAACAGTTGTTGATAGTATACTTGAAATTGATAATGTTGTCACTGTAGATAGTGATTGTGGAGCTGATAATGGAAAGATCGATCTGGGAACATTATCCTCTGGCGGTACTATTCCTTATAGATATGGCATTTTAGGAGTTACTGGCTCTCAATTACTACCGCTAAACAACATCCCTCCATCATCACCAGCAACTTACGACTTGATTGTAACGGATAGTTTAAATTGTACTGATACTGTTCAAGTCACAATAGATGAAATTAATTTGCCTGCTGTAAATACACCTCAATCTACTGCTGTTTCTTGCTTTGGCTTGTGCGATGGAACAGCAACACTCAGTGGCACTAATGTTTCGTCTTTTTCTATAGATGGAGGTATGAATTTTCAAAATAGTGGAAATTTTACTGGTTTGTGCCCAGGAACTTTTGTGGCAGTAGTTGACAATGGGTTTGGGTGTCTCGATTCGACATCATTTACCATCAATGAACCGCCAGAGATAGATATTTCAACAATAACTTCGGATATTACCATTTGCGCTGGAGAAATGTTCATAGCAGACGCCACAGTAGATAATGAAATAGGTACAGCAAATTACACATGGCAAGCCAACGGAATGAATTTAGGAACTGGCAGTCCTATTAGTATCGTTACAACTGGTGATATGTTAATTTGCTTAACAGTAAGTGATGATTGCCCCAATACAGTCACAGAATGTTTTGACGTCATCGAACCTGAACCTATAACACCTTCTTTCTCCACAGATGTTGTCGATGGATGTAACCCTGTTACTGTTGATTTTACAAACCTTACAGACGGACAGATAATAGAAACAATATGGAGTTTTTCAGATGGTACAGTAATTACTACAAATGGCACAAGTGACATCTCGCACACTTTTGGTGATGTTGGTGTTTACGACATTGAAATGCAAATAACTACAGCAGAGGGTTGCGTATTTAGCGAGAGCTGGCCTGCTTACATTGAGTCTTTTAAAAACCCTATTGCAAACTTTACAAATAGCCCTGGTCAAGCTACTATTTTCAATACAGAAATAGATTTTACCAGCACTTCTTCAGCTAACGTAGTGGGATGGATTTGGAATTTTGGACCAGGAGTTGATCCAGAATTTTCAGCACAGGAAAATCCTGATGTTTCCTATCCTGAAGGCATCCCGGCAAGCTACTCTGTTTACCTATTAGTGAATACTGTAAATGGTTGTACAGATTCTATTATTGGCCAGATTGATGTGCTAAACGAAGTTAACTTATATGCCCCAAATGCATTTACTCCAGATGGAGATGCATACAATGAGGGATGGAGAGTTTGGATTTCAGGAATAGATGTCTTAGAATATAACCTGAAGATTTATAATCGTTGGGGAGAAATCGTTTGGGAATCATTTGACCCGGAAGTGAAGTGGTATGGGGATTACGCAAATAAAGGACGCGTTCCAGAAGGAACTTACATTTGGCGTATTCTTGCAAAAGATGGGAACAGTGATAAAATGTATGATTTTGAAGGTTTTGTTTCTGTTCTAAAATAACTAGTGTGTGGCGGGAAACAGACGATTTTTATAATTTGAACACTTTTTAAAGTTTTCATGAACAGCGTTGAGCACACCCTGCCGAAGTGAGCCTGTCGAAATGCCACATTAGGCGATGATAAAAAAAGTAAAATATACTCAAAATAATCAATTTTAATTATGTGCTGTTTCCGAGCAGACACTAACTAACCAATTGATTGTGTATTCACTCTAAATGATAAAATTAATTGGGCTACCAAGATAGGTCGTTTATCACTAATTTTAGCCTTGTGTTTTTTCAATAATAACAGCCAAGAATCGTATCAATTAACTTTGTCTAAAGTTAAATTTTATCAAAAAGAAAGAAGGGATTCCTCCTATGTTTGTAATTCAATATATTTGATAATAAATAAGATGAAAAGGGGTGAGAGTTAAGGGATTCCCAAGCAACTTTTAAAG
>Ga0307976_1000267_pt1 | contig 31907 bp, 33 predicted proteins | sample OrgLakmetagen919_FD_201836 | JGI IMG/M metagenome (GOLD analysis project Ga0307976, IMG submission 201836) | Saline water microbial communities from Organic Lake, Antarctica - #919 | ecosystem: Environmental > Aquatic > Non-marine Saline and Alkaline > Saline | place: Antarctica: Organic Lake... | reverse complement strand
CTCTGCCATAACTATTCAAAAACACATTTAAAATTTATTCATTGACCGCTTCCACGGTTTGAACTTTGCCCTTAAGCATTTCACGCAACATTTGTTCAATCCCGTTTTTTAAAGTGACGGTTGATGAAGGGCATCCACTGCAAGCACCTTGTAAAATAACTTTTACCCGTCGATCTTCAGGGTTGTAGGATTCAAATTTTATGTTTCCACCATCACTGGCCACAGCTGGTTTGACATATTCTTCTAAAATTTCAACTATTTCTTTGGAAACATCATCGAGGTTTTCAGTCTCAATTTTTGGAAGTTCCCCTGTCCCTTTCTTTTCATCTTCTAATTTAGGCTGAACGGCTTCTTCTTTTAAGATTTCCTTGCCATCTTCAATATATTGACGGATAAATTCGCGCAGCTCAGCGGTAATATCCTCCCATTCGGCCGAGTCATACTTTGTGATTGAAATAAAGTTTTCATCTAAAAATATTTCTTTTACAAAGGGAAATTGAAAGAGTTGTTGGGCCATAGGCGCATTTTTAGCCTCTTCACTATTTTTAAACTCAGTGGTTTGAAGCACTAATTTTTTATTGGCTATAAATTTGAGGACACTTGGATTGGGCGTGCTCTCGACATAAACTGTTGCGGGCATTTTTTTGCTAGTGCTGTCTTCTTTGATAACCGCACCACCATTGTTCAAATGGCCTTCGATAGCATCGGCAACCTCTTGTTGAACCTCCTTCCATTCAACTATATCATATTTTTCAATCGCGACAAAATTTTGTGCGATATAAATTTTTTTGACAAATGGAAGGTAAAATAGTTGCTGGGCCAAAGGTGAGTTTTTTGCCTCATCTATGTTGTTAAACTCTTGGCCTTCACGCTGAAGAAGGAATTTATCTGCCTCAAATTTCACGATGTCAGGGTGATTTGTGGGCTTAATATTTATGTTGAAAAAAATCATATATAAATTTTTGACAAAATTACTAAAAGAATTAGAGAGAAATCAATATATTTCGACTCCATTATACGATAATCGTGTGTGGTGCGTTTATTTAGTAGTACCTTTGGCCAGTTCCTTTCATACTGGGGGCTTTTCGAAGGAAAAATAGTACAGATAAATAAACCAATTATAAATTGATAATATTTATAAATATATGAGATTATTAAAACCCCTTTTAATCTTAATTAGTTTAGCTATACCTTTTACTGGTTTCTCGCAGGATCGTGGAATACCTGTTTATTCAGATTATCTAACCGATAATTTATATTTATTGCACCCGTCAATGGCTGGCGCCTCATTGAGGAACCAGGTCAGGCTAACTGCCCGTCAACAGTGGTTTGATGTTGATGACGCACCGGCTTTACAGACCCTGAGCGCTAATGGCCGGGTCAGTGAAAATATTGGTGTTGGGGGTATTTTGTATAATGACAGCAATGGCCGTTTTTCGCAACAGGGGGCTTATGCCACTTTTGCTTATCATTTGATGTTCTCGCGCGATAAAGTGGATCTCAATCAACTATCCTTTGGTATTAATGCCGGGATTTTACAGGAAGGCCTGGATGAATCAGTTCTCATTGGGCCCTCACAACCGCCAGACCCTCAGATTTCTGGTGCAAACCTGACCGATACTTATTTCAATTTTGACTTTGGGGTATCTTATTACTTCCGAAACTTTTTTGCCCACGCAACGTTAAAAAACCTAATCCCACAGCAGAGGGATATTTTTTCCGAAGATTTTCAGCTGGATAACCAGCGTCAATATTTGGGTTCCCTCGGTTACACTTTTTCTACTAATGATTCTAAATGGCTGTTTGAACCATCTTTATTATTTATTTATAAAGATCAAACAACTGAATCATCATTGGATATTAACTTTAAGGCTTATAGAACAATGGATTTTGGCCGCGTCTGGGGCGGTGTTTCTTATCGCCGTAGTTTTGATGGTGCTGAATATACCGGAAATGGAGCTTCAGTTGACAACCAAAAACTTCAATATATAACACCATTTTTAGGGGTTGATTATGGCAACTTTATGTTTGCTTATACTTATACTTACCAAGCTAATTCAATAGTGTTGGCGAATAGTGGCTTTCATCAGATAACATTGGGTTACAACTTCGGTGAGGTTGATGAACGCTATCACTGTGATTGTCCGGCTATTAATAATTATGGATTGTAAAAAGTAACAAAACTCTATTTAAAAATCCAGATACTTAACAGAAGAAGAAGCCGAAGTTTGAATGAGGGCATTTAAAACTTCGGTTTTTTTTATGTTCGAAAAAAATGTCTGGACACTTTCCCTTTGAGAATTGATTAAGTTTTCTCGCTGCAAAATATTTTTAACCTGTTGAGCTACTGCCTTTCCCGAGTCGATGATGCGCACGTGTGCAGGCAGGATTTTCTTCAATAATGGAATCAAATAAGGGTAATGTGAACACCCCAAAACCAAGTAATCAATTTCTTTTTCCAGCATTGGCTGAAGCAGTTTGGTCAAGAATACCTGGGTTTCTTTAGTGTTGTGTTGACCGGCTTCAATTCGCTCAACAAGGCCATTCCCGATGATTTCAATCACTTCAATATTCCGCGCAAATAAATCAGAAGTTTTGTTGAACAGTTTGCTGGACAAGGTGCCCTTTGTGGCCATGATTCCGATCGTTTTGGCTTTACTGTTCAAAGCAGCTGGCTTGATCGCCGGCTCAATCCCGATAAAGGGAACGGGATAGATCTTGCGTAAATAATCGAGAGCAATGGTCGTCGCCGTGTTGCAGGGAACGACAATTAATTTGCAGTGCTTTTGCAATAACAATTCCGTGTTTTTTTTGCACAGTTCAATAATTGCGTCATAGCCCCGGTTGCCATAAGGCGCATTTTTACTGTCGGCCAAATAAATAATATTTTCCCTGGGTAATAGTTTGTGAACTTCATTAAAAACTGAAGTCCCTCCAACGCCAGAGTCAAACATCCCAATAGGTTGTTCTTTTGATTGAATCATAGGACAAAAGTAATGGCAAATTTTGACATAAAAAAAGCACCTTTGGTATTAATCAAAAGTGCTTTTGCTTAAACAGTAAAAGTTTATGGATTAAATACCCAGTTCTTTTTTAACGTCTGGCATTAAGTCATAACCATCGGCAAGCAGAACATTGCTGGCCCCTTCAGAGGCATCTAAAACATAGTCATAACCTTTGTCCCGGGCTACTTTTTGAATGGCACTGCGCGCTTTTTCAATTATAGGTTGAATCAGCTCACCTTCTTTTTTCTGAAGTCTCTTCTGGGCATCTTGACGGTATTTCATCACCCTTTGCCGAGTTGACTGCAATTCTTTTGAGCGCGACATATTTTGTTTTTCAGTGCTAGTGTCGGCTTGGGATTTAAATTTTTCGGTCATGCTTTTCATTTCCTTCATCATGTCTTCGATCTCAGTTCTGTATGTTTTCTCAAGTTTCTGTAATTGAGACTGGGCAGATTGATATTGTGGCATTTCCTGCACGAGTTCCTGCGTTGAAATATGGGCGATTTTTGAAGCTTTGGTTTGAGCTTGCATTATTGCGCCAGTACCCAAGGACATAACTGCAACTAAGAGGAATAATTTAATCTTTTTCATAGTTTAAAAATTAAGGATTTGTAGTAAAAATTTAGCTTTAAATTAATTATTGTTTCTTTCTTTTTTTTGTGCTTCACGTTCTTCAGCACGTTCTTTTTTGCGCTGTTTGATTTGCTTCTCACGTCCAGCTCGAATACTGTCACGTCTTTGTTGGCGTTTTTTTAATTGTTGTTGACGCTTTGTTTGAACTTTTTCACGCTTTGCGCTGCGAATGCTGTCCCGCACCCGATTGCGTTCTTCAGCAAGGCGTGCCCGTTTTTCACGTGCTGCTTGCCGTTTTTCTTGCTCGGCCGTTTGCTCGGCTTCACGCACTTTCTTGGCCTTTTTGTCGGCAGCTGCCTTTTCCACCGATTTATACTGCCCTGCATCATCGGTTTTTGCGCCGGCCGCCCCATCGGCTTTTCTTTCCATGTTGTCGAGATTACGGAACGAGCGTTTAATTTGGCTCAATACCTGGTCACTGATATCGTGCCGGGGGGCAGAAAATAAAAGCAGGGCGTTGGCTGTATTTTCAAAAATAAAATCATATTGACGCACTTGGCCAATTTCTTGGACAGCATTGAAAATTTGATCTTGAATGGGTTGCAAAAGTTGGCGTTTCTGGGTCATCATATCACCTTGGGCGCCAAAACGCTTTTGCTGATAATCAAGAAGTTTTTGTTGTTCAAATTTAACTTCCCCTTCGCGTTCCTCGATTAATTTTGACGTTAATAAAGGCCTTTCGTTTTCTAAATTTTCCTTGAGATTTTTAATGCTTTCCTTCTTGGCCTCAACTTCTTTGCGCCAATTGTTGATCTTGGAATCGAGCTGTTGCTGGGCTTGCTTGTATTCAGGAATATTTTTAAGGATATAATCCATATCGATATAACCCACTTTAATTCCGCGTTGTGCATTTGCAACGGCAATAAAGCTGAAACAGGCTAAGATTAAAACGGCAATTTTCTTATTCATAGGTCAAGACTTCTTTAGAAAATATCGTGCCAAAAACTTTTATTTAAAACTGTTGTCCAATTATAAAGTGTGTTTGCCAGCCACTGGCTTCCCCTTCAGTGCCCGGAATGGGGTCAAACCCATAGCCAAAGTCAATTCCCAGCAATCCAAATGCTGGCATAAAAATACGTACGCCAAAACCGGCGGAGCGTTTCAGCTGAAATGGGTTGAAATTCCTGAAACCGTCAAAGCTAGCCCCACCTTCTGCAAAGCTCAAGGCATAAATTGAGGCCGTGGGCTTCAAGGTTATTGGATAACGCAATTCAAGCGAATATTTATTGTAAATGGTAGCGCCATCAGACTCGGTTGCCTGTGAATTAGGACCCCTGCCCTCTGGAATAACACCTTGGTTCCGGTAACCGCGCAAACGGATGTTCTCGCGCCCATCTAGACTATAACCGCCCAGGCCGTCACCTCCCAGATAAAAACGCTCAAAGGGTGGAACCCCGCGCTCGTTGTTATAAGCTCCTAAAAACCCATATTCCACATTAGTTTTCAGAACGAGTTTGCCGATTAGTTTATTGTACCAATCCCCCTGGAACTTGAGTTTGAAATATTCTAAATACTTAAAACGTTTTTGATCGATTTTTGCAAAATCGGGTTCCCCATTTGGTTTTTGATACTCAGGCTGGTTTTTTAAATTGCCATAATCCACGTCGTCAAACAGGGAATAGGGCGGTGTCAGTTTTGCTGTTACACTGAATTTTGAACCCCTGGTGGGAAAAATGGGGTTGGTCGCTGTGTTGTCCCTTGTCAATCCAACAGTAAGCGCGATATTATTAGCCGAACCATTTGGAAAGCGGAAAAGACCGACATTATAATTTTTCAAGTTATAGTGTTTATAAGAAACCGCACCTGAAAGGGTGAAAAAATCATCTGGCCACTGCAGCCTTTTGGCAAGTCCCATAGAACCACCGGTGATCAGGAATTTTCGGCTGCGATCGGTTTCGCGTTTTCTGTAGTTCCTGAAATACTGCGCGGTGTGCGAAAATGACGTGGTCAAACGGATGGGTTTCTTCCCACCCAGCCAAGGTTCGCTGAACGATAAACTATAGGTTTCATAGAAAGAGGACGCCTGCGCGCGCACGGACAATTTCTGGCCATCGCCCATCGGCAAGGGTTGATAAGCATCGGCATTAAAAATATTTGCAATGGAAAAGTTGTTGAAGGAAAGCCCCAATGTCCCCACAAAACCACCACCTCCATAGCCACCTTGCAGTTCAATTTGGCTGGCGCCGCTTTCGATCACGCTATATTCCAGGTCAAGCGTTCCATCGTTTGGGTTGACGTTTTTTGGCGTCGGCTTTAATTTTTGAGCATCAAAAAAACCGAGCTGCCCCAACTCGCGAACACTTCTCATTATTTGACTACGGCTGTATTTTTGACCGGGCTTCGTCCTGATATTGCGGTAAATGACATTGTCGTTTGTCTTGTCATTTCCCTTGACGATTATTTCATCAAAGTAAGCTAGCTTCCCTTCATGGATGCGGACTTCAAAATCAATCGTGTCATTATAGACCTTTGTTTCCACAGTGTTTATCCGTGAAAATAAATAACCGTTGTTCTGGTATAAATTAGTGAGGTCCTGGGCGTTTGGTTTTTCAGTATTCCTGACTTGTTTTTCGAGCAGAAGCCCATTATAAACATCGCCTTTTTTGATGGTCAGCACCCGTCTCAACTGGCGATCGGTATATTTGCTGTTCCCCAGAAAATTGATATTCCCAAAATAATATTTATCGCCTTCTTCAAGGTTGATATCGATTTTAATATCATCTTCATCGACCCGGGTTATACTGTCTGAAACAATCCTCGCATCGCGATATCCTTTTGATTTATATTTATCAATGATGGCCTCTTTGTCTTTTTTATATTTAGACCTGATAAACTTTGAACGTTTCCAAAAGCGCAAAAAGTTCTTGCGCTTGGTTTTGCTCATTTGGCGGCGCACTTTCCAGTTGCTGAAGACTTCGTTTCCGTGGATATTGACATCAGTGATTTTTACTTTTTCGCCTTTATCGATATCGACATACATATCGACCTTGCTGGTGACTTCACTGCCCGTGCTGTCAACAATGGGGGCGGTCCTGATATCGACATTTGCATTGAGGTAACCCTCATTGCGGTATTTTTTCTGGATATTGCTCCTGGTGGTGGCAATGAGGTTATCGGTTGCTTTGGCACCTGCATTTAAGTCATTTTCATCCTTAAGCTTCTCGTGTTTCTTCTCTTTGATGCCAGCCACTTTTACGCTGTTGAGTTCAGGGACTTCTTTTATTTCGAGTTCTAGAAAGGCTTTATCACCTTCGATTTTTGTGACATAAAAATTAATATCACTAAAAAGCCCCAGGTCCCAAAGTTTTTGGATCACCTTGCTGAGCTTGTCACCGGGAATATAAATGCGGTCGCCCTTGCTCAAGCCGGTGAAAGCAATAACCGTGCGCTCGTTATAGCTATCGGTGCCGGTCACAGTGATTCCGCCAATGGTATATTTTTTCCCTTGGGCAATGGGGATATCGTCTTGCTGTGAAAATGCAGTGAAAGACAGAAATAAGCTGAAAAAGAGAAGTATGAATTTATTTGTCATGAATGTCTAATTGAGTTGCTCGCTCGTTTTACCGAACCTGCGCTCTCGTTTTTGATAATTTAATACGGCTTCCAGTAAATTTTCTTTTCTAAAATCCGGCCATAAAACAGGGGTGAAATATAATTCAGCATAGGCGATTTGCCAAAGCAAAAAGTTACTGATGCGCTGCTCACCACTTGTTCTGATCAGTAAGTCAACATCGGGCAAATTAAAAGTATAAAGGTGTTCCTGAACGGTTGTTTCATCAATATCACTCTCTTTTAAATCACCTTTTTTTACTTTTTGGCTAATGATTTTAATTCCGTTTAAAAGCTCTTCCCGTGCACCATAACTCAAAGCCAGGTTGAGGGTCATCATGGAGTTTTTTGAGGTCTTGTCAATAACTTCATTCAATTCCCGCTGTGCTTTTTTGGGAAGGTTGTCCAAACAACCGATGGCAGTCAGCCGGATATCGTTGTCCATCAAGGTGTCAATTTCCTTTTTCAAGGAAGAAACCAAGAGCTTCATCAGGGTTTTAATTTCAATTCGGGGACGGTTCCAGTTTTCAGTGGAAAAGGCAAACAAGGTTAAATGCTCAATGCCGATTTCTGCACAAATTTCAACTGTTTCGCGCACAGATGTGGTGCCTTTCTCATGGCCTGCAGCGCGCAAAAGCCCTTTGTTTTTCGCCCAACGGCCATTACCATCCATGATCACAGCAATGTGTTCAGGAAGTTTGCCTTGTTTTATGCGTTCTTTAATTTCCATTAAAAATTACAATAACACGGTTTGCGACCAAAGGTATAAGTCAAGGTCAACCCCGTGAACATATACCAATCATTAGTGTTTTGGTTTCCAAAGGACGGTAATTTTTTACCTCCATCAAACTCTTCTGGGGTGCTTCCGTCCAGATTATCGCTAAAACTCATTCTAGCCCCGATTTCAGTAGCCAATACAAAATGCGGCGCAATGCGCATTTTAAAGCCTATCACCATAGGAATGGAAGCACTGAATTTATTGTCTTCTTCAACCAGTTCACCTTCGGGGTCCAGATAGAGGTCATTGGTATAGATTCCTGTCAAACCTGTGTATAAATATGGTGTATACTGAGGTTTGTTTGAAAATAGGTCCCAATCCCAAAATGTATATTCAATCCCTAAAGAAGCCTCGGTCAAATTGTTTGAAAACGATAATCCACGCTGGCTTCGCCGGCCTTCATCAGAGTCGGCATCCGTGGCGCTCAGTTCAGTTTGCGCAAGCGTAAACCGAAAGGAATGCCGTTTACTTCTGTTCCATTTAAAAACCACGCCATAAAAAACTTCATTCGGGTCGATATAACTTGTACTTCCCACATCACCAATATAATTCGCTCCCCCCAAATATGGCCCAATTTCATAAGTTTGGGCTTTTGCTGAAGTAAGCGCTAATAGGGTGATAAAAACAAAGCTTAAATAACGCATACGTTTTAAAAGTTTGCAAATATATAAAATCTGTTGAGCCAAAAGGAATTAAAGATAGTTTTGTGATATTCAATATTAAAACACGTTGCGTGCAGATTTATTGCTTTTGATTGCGCTTATCTTCGCCCCAGAGCAATTTTTTTCGCAGCGTTTTTATAAAACTGTCTTCGTGGAGCAGAACAAGGCCAATAGTAAAGGGGGCTTTTTTTATAATAATGGTTTTTTCTTTTGAAAGGCTGGTCAAACGTGAATCCAGGGAAATTAAAAACTCGTCTTCACGCCCGGAAACTTTGAAGCGCATTTCTGTATCATTAGGGATTACCATTGGTCGTGCGTTGAGGTTGTGCGGTGCAATGGGGGCCAGCGTTGTGACTTTTGTTTCTGGCGTAATGATGGACCCGCCACAACTCATTGAATATCCGGTTGATCCCGTGGGTGTGGAAATAATCAGCCCGTCTGCCCAATATGCGTTGAGGTATTTACCGTTGAGCCAGGTTTCAACTGTGATCATCGAGGTGGTGTTTTTTCGGCTGATGGCAACTTCATTCAGTGCAAAATTCTCATCTTTCAGGGCTTTGGTTGCAGGTTCTGTTTGAACGGTGAGGATGTCACGTTTTGAAATGGAAAATTTATCCTTGACCAAGGCTTCGATCATTTGGCCGATTTCCTCTTTTTGAATAGTGGCCAGAAAACCGAGCCGCCCCGTGTTGATCCCGATCACGGGAATGTCCAGATTTTTTATTAGATTAACGCTCTTCAAAATAGTGCCGTCACCGCCAATGCTAAAGAAAAAAGCGAAAGTGTTATCCAGCTCCCTGAAGGTTGTGAAGTCTGGATAATCCCGGGTTATGGTCTTGTTTTCCTTGATGATTTCCAGAAAATTTTCCTCGATCACCACGTCAAATTTTTGCTGACTTAAAATATCCAACAATTGCTGGATATATTGCTCTGAACCTTTATGGTAAAACTGACCGTAAATGCCTACTTTCATAAATTAAATATTCAGGTATTTGTTTAAATAATCAGAGCGCTCCTTCAGGTTTTTCAAAAAGGTGTCTTCTTGATGGGCACTCACTATTTTATAGCCATATCGGCGAAAAGTTTGAATGATTTCGTTGACACTTGTCAATCCAATTTTTAAGGTTATTTGTGCCATATCCCCTTTCATCTCACTCATTATAGCGCCAAAAAGTTTGCCCTCATTAGACTCCACAATTTGACCGATTTGGCTAATTGAAAAGTCATCAAAAGCGCACTCCACAACAATAACAGTTCCCGCTTCCTTCAAAAATGGCATGTTGTTAAAATAATTCAAGATATCGCTGAGTTCCAAATAGCCTAAATATTCATTTGTCCCCTCTTGCAGAACAGGCATCACGTTTGTTTCATTTGAAGAAAAGCTTTTTAAAATATCCAGCCAACTGACCTTTGGACGTGTGAAAAAAGGCAGAAGTGAATATTGATAATCGGCCAAGGTTTGAGAACTTTCAAAACACCGCAGGTCATTCTCAGAAACAGAGCCTTGAAAAATACCGTCTTTTTCAATGGGGATATGAGAATATGTCAATTCGTTGAACATCTCTTTCAGGTGCCCAATTCCCGTAGTGATGGGTTGAATAGAGATGTCGTTAACGATATAATTAGACAGTTCCATAGTGTATCTTTTTTGCAAAATAATTAAAAAATCATAGAAGGGCAGAGGTAGCTTTGTATTTTTGCATAAAATAAACATTTGATGGTCAATTTGAGCGTGAATATTAATAAGATAGCAACACTGCGGAACTCTCGTGGCGGAAATGAGCCCAATGTGCTCGAAGCGGCAAAAAGGGCTGAAAAATTTGGTGCACAAGGGATAACGGTCCACCCAAGGCCAGATGAGCGCCACATCCGTTATCAAGATGTGCGCGATTTGCAGCCCATTGTCAAGACTGAATTTAATATTGAAGGCAATCCCATTCAACAATTTATCGATTTAGTGTTGGAAAACCCGCCGGCTCAAGTGACCTTGGTCCCAGATGATGAGGATGCGATTACTTCAGATTCTGGTTGGGATACAAAAAAACACAGAGAATATTTACGCGAGGTTATCTCCACCTTTAAGGCTGCGGGGATCCGTACCTCGATTTTTGTCGATCCTGATGTCGAAATGATAAAAGCCGCTGGAAAAACCGGAACCGACAGAGTTGAGCTTTATACCGAAGCTTTTGCATCTGAATATGCCAAAAGAAACTTTGGGGCGGTACAACCTTATGCTGAATGCGCTAAAATTGCAACAGATTGCGGACTGGGCATCAACGCTGGGCACGACCTTTCATTGGAGAACATTGCGTTTTTTAAAGAAAATGTTCCCGGTCTGCAAGAAGTTTCCATCGGTCATGCGCTGATTGCGGAAGCGCTTTATAACGGGATGGAAAATGTAATTGGCCGCTTTTTGAACAAATTAAAATAAAAAGATGAAACTACACAGCAATATAATTGGCAGTGGAAAACCCATTTTGATCCTGCACGGTTTTTTGGGGATGGGGGATAACTGGAAAACCTTTGCAAAACAACTGGCGGAAGAAAATTTTGAATGCCACTTGATCGATCAGCGCAATCACGGCAGAAGCCCTCACTCTAATGAATTCAGTTATGATTTGATGGCCGATGACCTGCTCGAATACTGTCAAGAAAACGATCTTGAAAAAGTAAATTTGCTGGGGCATTCCATGGGCGGAAAAACGGCGATGCGTTTCGCCTGTCAAAACCCTCAAATGATCGAAAAACTTGTGATTGTCGATATCACGCCAAAATATTATGCCCCGCACCACCAAACTATTTTGAATGGCCTGACCGACCTTTCTGAACGCGAACTCGATTCCAGGGGAAAAGCAGATGAACTTTTGAGTGAGTATATTGATGAAAAAGGCGTTCGGCAATTTTTGCTGAAAAACCTCTACTGGAAGGAAAAAAGCAAGCTCGCACTGCGGATGAACTTGGACGTGCTAAAAGAAAAAATAGAAAGCCTCGGCGAAGGTCTAGGCGAAGACCAGAAATTTGAAGGGCAAACCTTATTTGTAAAAGGCGAAAAATCAAATTATATCACTGATCATGACCGGGATTTAATTCAAGATCATTTTCCGAAAAGCCAACTGGTCACCATCAAAAATTCTGGCCACTGGGTGCACGCCGAGCAGCGCGACGCCTTTTTTGAAATGGTTTCTGGGTATTTGAATTCCTGAACTAAATGCAGGGTGACAGTTCATGGATTTGGCAGGACCGGGGCAGGAGTTTGATGGCCACTAAACAAGGCTGCAATCTTCTCCAGAACATCAACACCAATAACCAACTTATCTGCTTTTGTTAAATTTTTCACGTGTTCAGCTTGGCCTTTGACTTCGACTTTTATCGGGTTTAAAAATTTGTCTGAGCTTATAAATTCAGAAATCGAACTCAACTCTGGGAAATGGTTTTTGAGGTTGTCGAAATTATAAAACGGAAGCTGGTCAACTGCTTTGCGGAGAATGGGCCGTTCAAAATCGGTTAAATTGTAAATTTTCGCCACTGTTTTTGGTTCGTTTGCCTTTGGCAGTTCAAAGCTTGATTCTGTCGAAATACTCTGGTCTTTTAGCTTATACCAATAAGTTTTTTTACGAATGGAACTGCTTAATTCACTCTGACTCGATGTTTGCCTTTGGTTTAATTTTGGCGATTTTTTAAAGTCTTCTAGGTTCCCGGCAGTTTTTCGGTGTTTTATCTCACGCTCAGTTGGCTGCATGCCGATTTTCTTTAAAGCCGAATTCAATTCAGCAATATAGCGCGGGTTGTGCGCGGAATGATAAAAGAGTTCTTCACAGATTTTCAGGTCATTTTTTGGATCTTGATCATATTTCCTTTTGTCAAAAACTTGATCACCATGAATTTTAAATGGACAGTATCGCGCCCCGCGACCGATGAGCTGAGCTTCTGAAAGTGTGGTTTTTTTTACTTTTCCCGAAGCTGCCGTTTTTTTATCATCGAGTTTAACAATATCAAAAAGGTTGAGGACATCCCAACCTTCATTCAATTTATTGACCGCAAAAATGGCCCGGTATGGATTATCACGGTCTTCTAATGTGTTGACCACCAGCTGTTTTTCAATGCTGTCGTTTTTACTGTTCACCACAAGGCATTTCATTTCAGAAAACTCTTCTTTCAACTCGATAATCAAATTGGAAAGGCTGATGGTTCTTTTTTCAAAATAATTGAAAGCTTTGGCAAGGCTATTTTTTTCTGCATTGTTTTTTAGCTGGACGAGTTGGTTTTCTGTCAGTTTTTTTAGGCCTTGGGTGAAGGTTTTTAGAAAGTCCTGGCTGGCTTTTATCGTTTTAGATTTAAAGAGGATCACCGGTTTTATGTCAATCTGTTGATGCTCAAAAAGCTTTTTTCGATATTGGCTCAAAATCACGGCCTGCAGCGCCCGGTCAAAAGGGGTGAGGTTAGATTGCAGGACTTTGACTTCTTTTGAGTACCCGTCTTTTCTGAATTGCTTTAAAGGATAAGTGAACAAAATCTTATTCTTGTATTTTTGTTCTATCGCCTGGTTCGATAAATCAATGGTGGCAGTAAATTCCAATAGATAATTATCCTCATTAGCCTCAAATATTTTGTTTACAGTTGTTTCCCAGCTATTTAAATTTAAGCGGTCTGTGTTGTTTTTGACGGCCTTTTTTGTTTCCGCATTAATATGGTGGGCTTCATCTGAGAGCAAAACAATTTTGTTGTTTTCAAAATCTTCAAAAGTGAGTGCGTTTTCCCGCGGTGTGTTCAACCTGGAGTGCAAACCTTGAATGGTCGTGAACACAATGTTGATCTCATTTTGATTGACGGCTTCAAAATTTTTGACCTCTTTTATTTTCACTGTTTTATTTTCTATGGCAATAGTGTCTGAAAATAAATATTTTGAGGACGAAGGGTTCAAAAAATTATCCCTGGTTTTGTCGATCAGGTTTGAACTGTTGACAAAAAAAATAAAGTTTGTGTAGCCTTTTTTGTATAAATCTAAAATGCAACCGGCCATGATCAAGGTTTTCCCGCTTCCCGTGGCCATTTGAAAAAGCAATTGCGCCGGTTTGTGAAGTGAATTTTTTGCAGCTGTATAATCGTGGAATCTGGAAAAGGCTTCGGCTTGATAAGGACGGATTTTAAATTTTGGGTTGAGATTGTTTTCGACGTTTGGATTCAATCTTTTATCGACGGTAATTTTGGGAGCCCCAAGGTTTATTTCAGAAGTGGTTTTGGGTCGAGACATAAATTTTATTTTTATAATACCCTAATAGAATCCCTGCAAAGATATTATGCCGAGGTAGATTTTAATGCTAAATCGACTATAGTATTACTTTTATTAGTTTTCAAACCTTTTATAACCTCTCGGCATAAAAAGCATTCACGTGACATTACAAATCACATTCAGTGTTACTTATGACAGTCGATTATTCTTTTTGGGGTAAACCCCTAAATCCCTGTCTCTTCCGGCAGGCAAGCTCTAAGCGGACTTGAATAATCTGAAATCAAAAATATTTTCACCCTTTAGGGCCGGGGTTAAAAAAATATTTTGTTTTAGGCTGTTGGTCATTACCGGCTAAAATAGCTTTAAAAAACTGGCTTTAAAGTGTTGCTTATGACAGTCGATTATTCTCTTTGGGGTAAACCCCTAAATCCCTGCCTCTTCCGGCAGGCAAGCCCTAAGCGGACTTGAATAATCTGAAATTTTAGCCTTGAATTCATTAAACGATTTCATTAATTACTCAAAGCCAAAAATATTTTTCAGTCACTCAAAACCAGAACCTGGAAATGTTTTTTTAGTTTAAAATTTAAGCACATAAAATTCAAAGGAATCCTTCCTGTGCAATGATCGGTGTTTTGCCCCACAATTTTACAATTAAATTCACATCAAAAGGGATGAAACTAGAGGACTTGTCTGGATTGAAATTTTCTGGACAATATAATTTTTCATTCTCGATCCAGCACTTTCTCTGTGAACTGGTTGCGATAATCAATTCACCAACGCTGATTTTCCATTGAATAAAATGTAAATCGAGGATGGCCCATTTAATAAAACCGGTGAGGCTTTGGCGTTTTTCCTTAAACTTTTGACCGTTGGTGATTCCATAAACCAAATAATCGGCCTTTATTTTATAAAACTCAGATTTGATGCGCTTTGGATTTGGGTTGGATTGTCGTCGAAAACGCAAGGTGACATCACTATAATTTTTATAATATTCATCGCGGAAGCGCTCTTGGATAAAAATGGTTTTTCCGTTTTCATTTAAAAGAATATAATCAATGCCTTCGTTGAGGTCTTTTTGTTTGAGTTTTTCAGCATCAATTGTTTTTATTGTCCATCCCAAAGGCGTGTAAATTTTTGGAACGGTCAAAACATCGTGGACATAATCTGTAAAACTGCGGTCTTTTTTATATTTTGACATAACATCTCAAGTGTAGAACGATTTATTCAGGATGATGGTCTTTTCACTCAAATTATAACTGGCATCTTGCAATTCAGCCAGGTTTATATACAGATGGTTTTTGTCCATTAACTCTAGAAGCATTGATTTCTGCTCATTTAGGGGAAGCCTTTCAAAATCTATCAAGGCTTTGTCGAAACTGTTGAAATCTACTGTGTACTTCACAAAGGCCGAGTGTTTCAATTGATTGTAAATTTCATGGAGTTCTTTATTATTTTTTGTTGCTTGCACGGCCTCGATCAAACTGGCATTATTTTTTGCTAATTCGGCATACACAAAAGAACCACCGCCAGGCCATTTCACGTCTTTGGAAATACCGGATTGCTCGCCTTCGATCACTTTTTGAAGCCTTGCGATGCTGTCATTAGCGCCATAATCCAGTTGCTCCAGCCCGATGTATTGACGCTGCATTTTATGCGCAACTGCTGCTGTTGTGCCACTTCCCAAATGATAATCCAGGACTATATCGCCCTTTTCCGTGGACATTTCAATAATGCGTTTGAGCAGTTTTTCGGGTTTTTTGCCATTTGTAAACCGAACGCCACCCTCCGTTGAAGGAGTGGTGCCGATATCTGTCCATAAATCTGAAGCCAGGACCCCAAAGGAATTTTCTTTTTCACCTTCCACAATGCGTTCTTTTAAAGGCACCAAAACACCACCGTCATAAATGAGTTTTTGCTCAGATTTAGAATTGATAAAGGTCTGAACGCCGCCTTGTTTTTTGTTATTTGCGGCAAAGGCCTTGAATTTTGCCCCGGCTTTTTTGATGTTCTTTTCCAGGGAATAAATAGCGCTGGAATGCTTAAGCGCATAGTTTTTGAACTTTTGCCGAATTAAAACATTTTTTTCCTTTTGCGGCAAATCAACAGTTTTGTAATCTGCCTTAAATTTCCTGGAAAGGTCGGTTATTTTATAAGTTCCATTTTCTCGGAGGACTTCATATTTATAGTTGAAGTTGAAATTTGTTTTAGTGTAAAAGGGTTTAAACCGAAAGCTGGGGGATTTAGAATAGAACAAAATATACTCCTTTACTTTAAACAAGCGTTCGCCGCGTTTGACATTGATGGCATTGACCCCGCTTTCTGTGCTGGATTTCAAAACAATGCTTTCCCTGAAATTTTCCCGCCCGAAGAGTTCATCGCAAAGGACTTTCAAATAAGCAAACTCGCCATCATCAACCTGAATAAAAAGTGTGCCATCGTTTTTTAAAAGTTGCCATGCCACCTCTAGCCGGTTTTTCATAAAGGTCAACCAAGTGGAATGGCTGAAACTGTCGTTATAATGAAAACTGTCATTGCCTGTATTATAAGGTGGGTCAATATAGATCAGTTTAATTTTACCGGTAAAGTTTTTTTTCAGCGAATGAAGCCCCAAAAGGTTATTGCCCTTGATGATCAAATTATCGTTTTGACTCAAAGAACTGGGGATGTGTTCTCCTTTAGTGTCATATTTTTTGAAGTTCGTAAGTGCTTTGGGTTCAAAAAGACGGTCAATTTCTTCTGCATTGAGGGTTTCATGATAAAAACTTTCGCTGTTGGGTTGGTCCTCTTTTGTTTGGCCACCTTTTAAGACGCAATCTTTGTAAGGGAAATCCAGCACTGTTTCGTTAGTTTTGGAAAGATAAGCAGCGCCTGTGGTTAAACCAATTTTATTTTTAAACGCGGTGTAACTATTGGGAAGAAACGCTTTATTGGAAATAAAGTGTTGGAATTTAATTTTGTCAAAAACCAGGTGTTGATCTACTGTTTTAAAAAAATGCTTTTTTGCCCGGTTATCATTCAATAACAATGACAGTAAACCCCGATCCATTTGAAGGACGGCTTCGACCACTTTATTTTTGAATAATTTTCCGTTATCAAAAAACCGGTCCTCTTGTGATAAAAGGTTTAGAATATGACTGTAAAAATCCATTGTCTGTTGCCCCTTGTTATAAATTAATGCTGTTGAAATAACCCCCAATATACTATAAATCCCGTGCTATTTTCCTCGATTAAACAAAAAGTAAACTGAAATATTTTGGAATGGGCTGTTTTTAAAAGTTTTCTCAAAATCAGCCCCAAGGAATATTGGGTTTAAGTTTGCTCACAATATATTTTCAATTCTAAACTTGCGTAAATATTACTGGTGTGATGCTGGAGACCATAAGGAGTTCAAATTTAATCGACGCCATGTTATAGTCGATTAGATATTAATAGTTCATAGACCTTAAATTTAATTGGGCACATATATAAAGGGCGTGTGTTTAGTTGAAAATGATTTTATGCCTGACATATATTCACTTTTCGCCGTTCTGTCAGAAAAACGCTGGAATATTTGGCTATTTTTAGGATGCAACTATTAAAAAACTCTAAAAAAACCTCAAAAGGCTTTATTCTTTTTTAAATTACCGCTTGAAATTAATTTATATTCAAAAAGTTCGCTTTTGCATAAATCTTGAGCTTGAGTGGGTAAATGATTTTAATAATTAACCGTAAAACTAAACTATGAAAGTACTCGTAATAGGAGCAGGAAATATGGGGTTGACTTATGCAGAAGGAATGGCCCACAATGAATTGCTTAATAAAAATAATTTACAAATTTTTGATGTCAACGAAGATGTGATGTCCCCGCTTAAAAATGTGGAACATTTTGACACTTATACTAAACTAGAGGACTGCCTTCCCAAAGCGCACATTGTCTTTGTAGCTGTCAAACCTTATCACGCCGATGATCTTTTTGAAAAAATGAAGCCGATGATCAACCAGCAGCAGGTTTTTGTTTCGTTGATGGCTGGTGTAACGTTAAAGTCAATTCAAGATCGTCTGGGCGCTAAAAAAGTTGTTCGCACAATGCCGAACCTTCCAGCACAAGTTGGGCTTGGAGTAACAGCTTATACAGCTTCTGAAGATGTTTCAAAAATTGAATTGATCACCGTCCGGAGTTTCTTGGATGCAACTGGATCTTCCATTCACGTTGAAAATGAAAATTTCATTAATGCGTCAACGGGAATTTCAGGAAGTGGTCCAGCTTATGTGTTCTATTTTATGAATTCAATGTTGGAAGCGGCCCAAAAAATGGGCTTCTCCGATCATGACTCAAAAGTATTGGTTAGTAATACATTTGAAGGAGCAATACAGTTGTTTAATAATGAAGATATTTCACCACAGTCTTGGATGGACCGTGTAGCTTCAAAAGGTGGCACAACCCGTGCAGCACTGGATTCAATGGATGATAATAATATTAAAGACCTCATTCAGGAAGCAGCTTATGCGGCATTTGACCGGGCTGTTGAGATGGGAAAAGAATAATTAACCAATTAAAATGAATATGCAAGGTAAAAGAGTAGTAGTTAAAGTAGGGACTAATGTCATGACCAATCGGGCCAACCGCATTATGGGACCGATTCTCAATGAATTGGCACGACAAATAGCCGAACTTTACGAAGATAAAGTAGAAGTTGTTTTAGTGTCATCAGGATCTGCCATTGCTGGTAGAGAAGTGATGGGCGAAGCCGATATCAAGGACAGTGCCCGTCGCCGGCAGGTTTATTCTGCTGTCGGCCAACCTAGAATGATGCGTCATTATTACAGTATTTTTCACGAGTATGGTTTGCGCTGCGGACAGGTTTTGGCCACAAAACGTGACTTTAGCCCGGGCAAGCACCGCGAAAATATGATCAATTGCTATGAAGGCTTGATTTCGCAAGGAGTTATTCCCATCGCCAATGAAGATGACGCGGTTTCGCTCACAATGTCAATGTTTTCAGATAATGATGAATTGGCAAGCCTGGTCGCCGAATTGATCAATGCCGATAAATTGATTTTGCTCACCGATACTGATGGATTTTACACAGGACATCCAGACGATGAACATTCTGAAAAACTTGGGAAGGTGAAATTTGATGAAAATGTTGAAAAATATGTTCAGGAATCTGAAAAAGGCGAAGGTGAAGGCCGGGGCGGAATGGAATCGAAATTGAAAATCGCCAAAGAAACCGCCGAAAAAAATATTGAGACCCACATTGCCAACGGAAAACGCAAAAATGTGATTGTCGATATTATGAATGGCAAAGATGTTGGAACTAAATTTACCAAGGAGTAAACGAACTGAAAATTAATTTTTAAAATTAAGATATGCAATTATTAGAATCTAAGATAAAAAATGATGTGCTCACGTCGATGATGAAAAAACTCGACGAGAAACGGGCTGACATTATTAAAGAAAATCAAAAAGACCTCGATGCATTTCAAAAAGACGATCAAGCACTTTATGACCGTCTAATTTGTAATGAAGCTAAGGTCGATGGAATGATCCAGGCGATCAAAGAGGTCAGGGAACAGGATGACCCGGTCGGGAAAACGCTGGATGAACGCACGCTTAAAAATGGTTTGAACATCATTAACCGCACGGCGCCTTTTGGGACAATTATGATTATTTATGAATCCCGTCCAGATGTGACCATCGAAGCAGCCGTTCTTGCCTTTAAAGCAAACAATAAAATTTTATTGAAAGGTGGGAAAGAAGCAGTCAACAGTAATATTATCCTTGAGAAGTGCTGGCACGAATCGCTTGAAGAAAACGGTTTATCAAAAGACTGGATAAAGCTCCTGCACTTGAAACGTGAGGAAACGCAAAATTTCTTAAAAAACCCAACAGAGCAAATCGACTTGATCGTGCCACGCGGTAGTGAGCGGTTGATCAAATTTGTGAAAGACAACGCCACTTGTGCAGTCTTGATCAGTGGACGTGGGAATAACTTCCTCTATGTCGCACCTGATGCCGATTGGGAAAAATCCAAAAAAGTGATTATCAATGCCAAGACCGATAAAATTTCCGGTTGCAACGCATTGGATAAAGTGCTTTTAGATAAAAACCTGCCGGATTATGAAGCTAAATTGAAAGATTTGCAGACAACCTTGACCGAGCACGAAGTTGCAATTTGGGTTGATGAAAAAATAGGTAAAAGTTTGACTGATGCTGAAAGGATTCCAGGCGAAGAAAAGTGGCACGAGGAATTTCTGGCAATGCAGATCCTATTGGCAGAAACCGATGGTCTGGACACGGCCATTGAAATGATCAATAGAATTTCTGGTGGGCACTCTGCGGTAATTATGACCGAAGATAAAGCCAAAGCCAAGAAATTTATGGAACAAATTGACGGGGCAGCGGTTTATCACAATGCTTCCACGCGGTTCACCGACGGTGGCCAAATGGGCGTTGGCGCTGAACTCGCCATTAGTACTGATAAATTGCACCACCGTGGACCACTCGGGTTGAAACAATTGACCACCAATAAATATTATGTTTATGGCGACGGTCAAATCCGTGAATAAATGATTTGATTCATTGAATTTAAAAAGCCGCCCCAACGATTTCGATTGGGGCGGCTTTTTTTATTGTCGAATTCTGAATAGCGAACATTTCCACAGAACGCTGACCACTGAATTTTATCAATACTTTTGAATCAATACTTCCGTTGGGATATTCAAATCTTCGTTTAGTTTTCGGATCATTTCCAAAGTCAGTTTGCGTTTTTTGCTCAAAACCTCGCTTACACGACTCTTAAAACCGATTATTTCGACCAGATCTTTTTGTTTGATTCCCAGTTGTTCCATTCTAAATTTAATGGCAGAAATGGGGTCTGGCATTCCAATAGGGAAATTTTCATTTTCATAGTTATCGATCAAGATAGCGAGAACCTTTAATTCATCCCCTTCAGGGCTTCCCGGTTGTGCATCAAAAATAACTTCAAGTCGTTCGAGGGCTTCTTGGTAATCTCCTTCGTTATTTATAGGCTTTATATTCATTGTCAAATAGTATTGGCATTAATTTTATCATAATCGGCGTGGGTTCCAATGAAACGAATCCAGGAAATCTGAAAGGCAAAATTAAATTTGACAATCAATCTATAATTATTTCCTTTAACATTAAAAACCACACGATTGTTTTTCAATATGCTGGCTTTGGGGTAATCCTTTTTCAGTTCGTTAATAGATTCCCAGTTGGATTTCAATGTTTCTTTATACCAAGACTTCAATTGATATTCACAGTCCCCGTGTTTTTCCCAAAATTCGCGTAAAGTTCTTTTGGCTATAATCCTCACCCATTTAAATTTTGACAAAGATAGCAAAAGTTACCATTTTATGAACTTTTCTTCCCTTTATACTTCATCGGTAAATATACCAGCTTTTTGGTCTCAAAAAATTCTTCCTTAAAAATGCTGTCCAAGTCATAAACCTCAGCCGTTTGATAGCGTCCTAATTCTTCTTCCAGATCACCACCTTTTAAATAAAGGATGCCATTTTTTCGGGCGTGTTTGTTTTTTTTGGCGATTTTGCCTTTTACCCAATGAACAAATGTCGGCATCTGGGCCACCGCGCGACTGACGATAAAATCATATTCACCGTCCATTTCTTCCACGCGGCCGTGACCCACACTCACGTTTTTCAGGTCCAGGCCTTGTACTACATTTTCTACTACTTTGATTTTTTTGGCTTTGCTATCGACCAAGTGAAAATGGGTTTCCGGAAATAAAATCGCCAGTGGAATCCCCGGAAATCCACCGCCGGTCCCGACATCCAGGATTTTTGAACCGGGCAGGAATTCTTGAAATTTTGCAATCGCTAGGGAATGCAGCACGTGCCTGAGGTAAAGTTCATCGATGTCTTTTCGGGACACGACGTTTATTTTTTGGTTCCAGTCTTTAAAAAGTTCGCTCAGCTTCTCAAAAGAAGTTTTTTGATCGTCGCTGAGATCGGGGAAGTAATTGAGTATTTCTTGCACTTTTTTTGGGCAAAAGTAAACAAATTTAAGTGGCTTTTTTGAGGATGGCTTTAATGGAGTTGAAAAATAAGAAAACTTTCAAGGTGAACTTGACGACCAAGCAGAGGCGGGTTTATTTTAGTTTTCCACCTGCTGATCAAATCCAACTTACCGGTAAACTCACTTTTTGGTTTTTCCATAATATCCTGAATCACTTTCCTTGAGTGAATGCTTTAATTCATTGAGATTATCTACTTCATAAATCTGATAAATCTTTTTCACCCGGTCTTCGAGTTTGTCAGGTAGGTGCTCTTTTTGTTTCAATTCCTTAAGCGGAATTTCTTCTTTAATGCTATTCCAAATCGATAGTGAATTCTGTTTTTCTATATCTTTATCTTTCAATTTGGCTCTATCGAGATCATATTTTGACTGAAAGTCCAACCAGAACTTTGCACCGATGCCTAAAATATTTTCTAACAGCAAAGCGATATCTGCATTAACACTGCGTTTTTCATTGATTATTTCGTTCAATTGTGAGGGCTTTATGCCCAATTCAGCAGCAACTTCCTTCTGCGACAAACCACGCGCATTGAGTTCATCACGCAAGATATTTCCGGGATGCGTGGGTTCAAAAGGCAATATGTCGTTTTCTTTTTTTAATGCTCTAAAATTAATCATAATGATTGGAAAGTTCTAAAATAGAACAGATGACTATTTCTCGGATAATTTTTTTCCTAGGTCTTAAAGGGTAAAATATTTCATTTCACCTTTTTCGTGAGCTTCGAGCCGCATATCCAGTTCCTGTTTTATCGGATCGGACAATGGGACATCCTTGGTAAAAACTGAATCCTGCAATTGCGGTGCGAGGATGATTCTATTGGAAAGGCTTAATTTTAGTAATTCATTTATTTTCATAATCCTTTTATCTTTTAAAGATAGAATATATTGGGTTTATGCTGAATATAGTGAATAAATACCTTTTGTCAAATATTATGAAAGAATTCTAATTTAAGTAATGAAAAAACTTATGATTTCAGTTACAGCCCTTTCGTTATCCGCCGCGGCGGATGCCACACTTCGATAAACTCAGTGCAGGCTCTTCCATTTTTTAATGAAAAAAACCTTCATCGTGATATAGAAAGAATTTTATTTACCCATTCAAAACAGCATAGCACCTCATTTTTCTTATTTTTGAAAAAAACCAAAGAACTTATGGCACACAGATGTTAAAAGGAAAGGTCTATAAATCAACAGGAAGTTGGTATAACGTAAAAGCCGAAGACGGCAAATTTTACGATTGCCGGATCAAGGGAAAATTCAGGATCCAGGGCATTAAAACCACAAATCCGGTTTCCGTTGGCGATGAGGTGATGATCAAAATAGAGGCTTCCGGCACGGCTGTTATTCAGGAAATTTTACCACGAAAAAATTATATCATCCGCAAATCGGTCAACCTTTCTAAACAGACACACATTATTGCTTCAAATATTGACGTGGCTTTTTTGTTGGTGACTTATAACAATCCGCCAACGCTCACACCGTTTATCGATCGGTTTTTGGTGACTGCCGAAGCTTATCAAATTCCGGCGGTTTTGCTGTTCAATAAAATTGATACTTATTCCGAAGAAGAACTCGATGAAGTGCGGTTTTTATATGGAATGTATGAATCTATCGGCTATAAAGGCATAGGGATTTCCGCCAAAACAGGAAAAAACCTCGATAAGGTGAAAGCTGAAATGAGCGGAAAAACCTGTTTGTTTTCAGGCCACAGTGGCACGGGAAAATCAACTTTGATGAACCAGGTCGCGCCGGGTTTGAACATCAAAACCGCTGAACTTTCTGAAACCCACACCCAAGGCCAGCACACCACGACCTTTGCACAAATGTATGATGTAGATGAAGAAACGCGCTTGATCGATACACCTGGGATCAAAGGGTTTGGCGTGGTGGATATGGATCCGCAGGAAATCGATAATTATTTTCCGGAATTTTTTGCTTTAAAACAGGATTGCAAATTCAACGATTGCCTGCACGTTAACGAACCGAAATGCGCTGTGAAAAAAGCCGTGGAAAAGGTGGAAATCCCGAGTTCGCGTTATGAATCCTATTTGCAAATGATTACACCAAATAAAGAAAATTACCGAATCGATAAACACCACCAGGAATGAGAATTGTTTTACAACGAGTCAAAGAAGCCTCGGTTTCCATTGAGGGGACTGAAAAATCAAAAATCGGCAAAGGACTTTTGATTTTGCTGGGCATTGAAGATGAAGATACTCAAGAAGATATCGACTGGCTTTGCCGAAAAACAGTCAATTTGCGTATTTTTAGTGATGCGGAAGGAAAGATGAATGATTCGCTCAAAAAAATTGATGGTGAAGCTTTGGTGGTGAGCCAATTCACATTGCACGCCAATACCCGAAAAGGCACACGCCCGAGTTTCGCAAAAGCCGCAAAACCAAAAACCGCCATTCCGCTTTATGAAAAATTTATTGAACGCTTTGAACTCGAACTCGGCAAATCAATCGGAACCGGTGAATTTGGCGCCGATATGCAGGTTTCGCTGCAAAATGACGGCCCGGTGACTTTGATTATGGATTCAAAAAATAAAATGTGAAAGTTGGGTTGAGGTATTCATCTAAAGGAAATTTTGAAAAAGATTAATATTTTTTATGCATTAAATGTATATTGACAAAAATCTAACGACCAATTTTTTAGTTAGACAGTCGGTAAGTCCCCTCATAGGGGATTTAGGGGTTTTTCTAAAAAAGTATATTTGTTTTATAAAGAAATCCTGAAAATCAAATTTTTTAACCAGAAAATTAATTTAAACTGATTGAATAAAGTTTTAGATTTAAAAAACAAACCAATGAACATTCAAGACGCACAAAAAGCCGTGGATAAATGGATTGAAGAACACGGCGTCCGTTATTTTGACGAACTCACAAATATGGCCCAGCTCACAGAAGAAGTGGGAGAAGTCGCGCGGATAATCGCCCGCCGATATGGCGAACAAAGCGAGAAGGAAAGCGACAAAGATAAAGACCTGGGTGAAGAACTAGCCGATGTGGTTTTTGTCGTCCTTTGCCTGGCTAATCAAACCGGAATCGACCTGCAAGAAGCTTTCGATAAAAAGCTCGATTTAAAAGCCAAACGCGATCACGACCGGCATCACGATAATGAAAAACTGCAGTAATGAAATTTAAAAGCGTTTTAAAAACCAAAAAATTCTGGCCATCGGTTTTTACGATGATGGTTGTGTTTATTATTTTTTATAACCTCATTATCTGCGGCTTGGAATTTAGATTTGACGTTGCTCAATTTTTCCAAAAGCGTTACGTGGAAATCAACCCTTTGCGCTCGATTATTGCTAATTTGATCGGTGGTTTCGCTTATGGTTTTGTGTTTGTATTCCTGCAGTTTCGGGGAAAATTAAAACGCGAAGAAAAAAAGGAACAATGAAGCTCAATTTAACCGGGAATGCTTCTGATATTGAAGGCGAAATAAATATTTCAGGTTCAAAAAGTGAATCGAACCGATTGCTGATTTTGCAGGCACTCTATCCTTCCATAAAAATAAAAAACCTGTCCGACAGCGATGATACGGTTGTTCTAAAAAAAGCCCTGAATTCTGATGCAAGTGAGATCGACATTCATCACGCCGGGACGGCAATGCGTTTTTTAACCGCCTTTTTTGCCATTCAAGAAAACCGGACTACAATTCTCACGGGAAGCCCACGGATGCAAGAACGACCGATCAAAATTTTGGTCAATGCACTTCGGGATTTGGGCGCCGAAATTGAATACCTGAAAAATGATGGTTTTCCACCTATAAAGATTTCCGGCAAGAAATTAGAAAAAAATGAAGTTTCCTTGGAAGCAAATGTCAGTAGTCAATATATTTCAGCCTTGTCGTTGATCGCACCGGTTTTGCCTTTCGGCCTAAAAATAAATTTGAAGGGAAAATTGACATCCCAGCCTTACTTAAAAATGACACTCAAATTATTGGAAGATTTGGGAGTCGAAGTGAAATTTGAGAAATCGGTTATTGAAATTAAACCTTTGAAATCAATTTTGAGTAAAAGCTTCACGGTAGAATCAGATTGGTCTTCAGCGTCTTATTTTTTCAGTATAATCGCCCTGAGCGAAAACGGAAAAATTCAGTTGAACTCATTTAAAAAAGAAAGTTTACAAGGGGACTCTGAATTGGTTTCACTATTTAAAAATTTGGGCGTAAAAGCTGAATTTTCAAAGAATTATCTAGTGCTTCAAAAAGAAGAAAATTTCAATTTTCCCGAGACCTTCAAAACCAATCTTTCCAAAACACCAGATTTAGCGCAAACACTCGCGGTGACTTGTTTTGGCTTAAAAATCCCGTGTCAACTCACAGGTTTACACACCTTAAAAATCAAAGAAACCGACCGGCTTGTGGCACTAAAAAGTGAACTCGAAAAACTCGGGGCAAGCGTTGAAATTACAGAAAACAGTTTGAGCTTAAAACCCAACCAAAAAATAAATCCCGGAATCTCAATCAAAACCTACAACGACCACAGAATGGCAATGGCTTTCGCGCCTTTGGCCTTAAAAACCGAAATAAGCATTGAAAACCCAGAGGTTGTTTCAAAAAGTTATCCCGGGTTTTGGGAAGATTTGGGGAAATTGAGAATAAGCGGAACAAACAGTTGATTTGAATATCGACCTATTTATATGTGTAACCCTAAAACCTTGGAAAAATTCACGGTTGGATTTGGCCTTATACATAAACAGATCATTTAACAGTCTTTACGACTAAGGTATCAAAATTTAAAGTATCATTTGTAATGACAACACCCACCACGCTTCATTTTCACTTTTGTGAAATCGCGCACCCAGGTGGGTTTTCGACTTTTAGCCTTCGGTCTTTATGGATTTTATAAAACCACCTATATCTTTTACGGAACAGGTTGAGCGCTTAAATGAAAGGGGGTTGCTGATTGAAAATCCTGAATTTGCAAAAAAGCAACTTCAGCGTATCAGTTTTTACCGGCTTCGGGCTTACACATTTCCTTTTAAAGACAACACCGATCCATCTCACCCTTTTGTCCAAAATGTTAGTTTTCAGGATATTTTGAGTCTTCAAGAATTTGATAAGCAACATCGGTTAGTCGTTTTTGAGGCTTTGGAAAAGCTGGAAATTGCCATAAGAACCCAAGTAATCTATTATTTGTCAATGGAATTTGACGGCTGGTGGTATGAAGATGTTGATTTATTCCATAAAAAGGTCGCTTCTTGAAAACTCAAGCTATTATTGAGTCTTCCCTTAGCAATTCGAACGAAAAATTTATCAACCATTATTTTAGAAAGTATGACAAGCCTCAAAATCCACCGGCTTGGATGACCTTAGAAATTTTGAGTCCTGCAATGAAAGGTCAATTTCAATACCCAATTGAAATAGCCTTCCATTTAGTAGGCACAAACTTTATATTTGTAGCAGCTTAATAAAACTTTATGCAAATGTTTATTCATTATTTTCTACATTTTGGGTTTCCCCTCTTTATCGCGTTTGTGTTCTTCAGAAAAGATTGGAAAAAAGTATATTTAATTTTGATCGCAACTATGTTAGTTGATTTAGACCATTTAGTAGCCAATCCAATTTTCGAAGCAAACAGGTGCAGTATTAATTTCCATCCTTTACATTCCTATTACGCTATGATAGTGTATGTTGCACTACTTTTTTTTCGTAAACCTTTTAATATAATAGGAATTGGACTTCTCTTTCATATGTTGACGGATTTTATTGACTGTGTATTGGATCCCAATAATGCACTTTCTTTTTTATAATCCCGGGTTTTGGGATGATTTGGAAACTTTAGGGATAACCGGAACAGAGAAAAATTAAGGTTCTACGGTAAACCTCGACTTAAATAGCTTGAAAAATAGTGAGGTTTGTGAACTTTTCTAAAGTTTAAAACTTTGCAAAGTTGGATTCGGATATTTTGATTATTTTCCAAACCCAGTATTTAAATCTAATTTAATCATCGATAAAACTTTACAGAAGATCTTGCGATCACTTTTTTTTATCTCTTGTTCAGTATTTTTTCTGGCAGCCTGCACACCTGCGATCGATTCTATAGAAGCGCCGGTTGAGGAAGAAGCCAAAAGGTTTTCTACAGATGGTGAAAGCCTTATTCCCGATAAATGGTGGACAGCCTTCGGTGATGCGAAACTCGATTCTTTGGTCGAAAAGGCCTTGGGCAAAAATATGAACCTCATTAGCGTTTGGCAACAGGTCAAGGCCGCAAAATCAATCCGAAAACAACAATCCACGCGCTTACTTCCCGATATTAACGCAAATGCGCAAACAGCAATCAGCCGGCCAGAACCCGATTTTGCCGGTGGTGAAAATACACAAATCGGGCTTACCGCAAATTATGAAGTCGATCTCTGGGGAAGGATAAGTGCAAATGTTCAGGCGGAAAATTTTCGGTTCCGGGCGAGTTATTATGATTATCAAGCTGCGGCGATTAGCCTTTCGGCGGAAGTCTCAAATATTTACTTTCAACTCAAAACGGCCAAAAGACAACTGGCGCTAGCCAATCAGCAAATCGAAAATAATAAGCGCATTATCAAGTTGATCCGTGTGCGTTTTGGCGGCGGTCAAATTAAAGGGGTCGATATTTTGCGGCAGCAACAACTTCTGGAAGAAACCAAAAACCGCAGGATTTTATACCAAACCCAAATTCAAACGCTCAAAAACCAGTTAGCGGTCCTCACGGGAACGCCACCGCAAAACTTTTCGATTGAAGTAAGCGATTCTTTTGGTGAAATCCCAGAAAAGCCTAAAACCGGATTACCACTGGAATTAATTAGACGCCGGCCCGACATTCAACGTGAATACAGCGCGCTTTTGGCTGCCGATCGCGATATGGCCGCTGCAGTCCGGAATAAATTCCCCCGGATGTCGCTCAATCTTTCTGCCCAGGCGCGGTCAAATACTTATACCAATCTCTTCAATAATTGGGCTTATACTTTAGGCGCAAACCTCTTGGCGCCCATTTTATATTGGGGACGCTTGCGTGCAGAAGTCGATCGCACAGAAGCAGTAAAAAAACAGCAATTGCATCAATATGGGCAATCTGTTTTAACTGCTTTTCAGGAAGTTGAAGACGCCTTGATCCGGGAAGAAAATCAAAAAAAACGCATTCAAATTTTTGAAAAACGCGTTGAAATGGCTGAAAAAGTGAGCAAGCAATTGCGCATTGAATTTTTAAATGGATTTACAAATTACCTCGATGTGCTGGTTTCCCTGGACGATCAGCAACAATTACAACGAAATTTGTTAGAGGCAAAACAACTGAAATATGAATACAGGATTGCGCTTTACCGTTCACTTGCCGGAAGTTTTGAAACCGAACGGGAAAATGAACTGGAAGAAAAGCCGACAAGGGAAAGTGAAGAAGAACCGACAAATCAATAATACATTATGAGCACTAAAAAAATTATTTTGATTTGTGGCATCATTTTGCTCGTGGCGGCAGCTGTGCTCTTTTTAATCTATTCTACCGAACCGACTGCAAAAAGTGAAGGCGCTACTAAAAAAACGGCTATGCTCGTGAGCGTTCAGAAAGTTAAAAAAGGTTCTTTTATTCCTGAATTTGTAGCCACGGGAACGGTTCAGCCACTGGAAGATGTTCGCTTGAATGCGCAGGTGAGCGGTCAAATTATTGAACGATCGCCAGAATTTGTTCCGGGTGGTTTGGTCAAAAAAGGGGAAGTGCTGTTGAAAATAAATCCCGCCGATTATAGAAATCAACTGGAACTTCGCAAAAGTGAATTGCTTCAGGCTAAAACAGATTTAGAGGTTGAAATGGGACGGCAAAATATTGCGAAAAAGGATTTGGCACTCGTTGGTGGCGATTCCATTTCTGGCAAACAGAAAGACCTTGTTCTTCGGCAACCGCAGTTAAAAGCGGTGAAAGCAAGGGTTCAGTCGGCTCGAGCTTCGGTAAACCAAGCCAGGTTGAATTTGAAACGAACGTCAGTTGAAGCGCCTTTTGATGCCAAAGTAATTGAACAAAATGTAACCTTAGGTTCGCAGGTTTCCACACAAAGCAATTTGGGACGTTTGGTGGGAATCGATTATTTCTGGGTAAATATTACGCTTCCGCTCAATAAAGTCCAATGGCTTTCTTTTCCAAAAAACGACAGCGAAAAAGGGGCTGAGGTGCGCATTAAAAACACTACTTCCCGGGATACTGAAGAATATCGAACTGGTTATCTGTACAGGGAAATCGGTGCCTTGGACCGGCAAACACGTCTCGCCAGGATTTTAATTCGTGTTAAGGATCCCTTGGCAAATAAGAAATCAAATCAGGGTAAACCAAAATTAACGATCGGTGAATTTGTCGAAACTCAAATCCAAGCTGAAAAAATTGACGATGTCGTTCAATTGGACCGTGAATTTTTACGCGGAAACAAAACCGTTTGGGTAATGGAAGATGGAAAACTTGCTATCCGAGATGTAAAAATAAAATTGATGGACGCTAATTATGCTTATATCACAGATGGTTTAAGGGGAAATGAAAACGTGGTAACCAGTAATATAAGTACAGTTACCAACGGGGTCCTGTTGCGAACTGAAAAAGATTCAGTGCAATAAGAATAAGCAATTTTGCCTTTCCTGCAAGGTCTTTTTTGACCTTGTAGGTATAAACCCTTAATCAATTAAACCTACACAGTTTTTAAAACCCTGTCCTTCCGGCAGGCGGGCTTGCAGGATTAACTAATGGAATTCAAGTTATAATGATTTCAAGATAAGGATTATTAATTACGGGTAATAAAAAAAAACTAAAACACAAATGAATAAAGAATCCGATCAAAAAAGCAGCACTGGCGTTATCGCATTTATGGCACGCAATTCTGTTGCGGCTAATTTGTTGATGCTGTTATTGATCGGTGGTGGGATTTACACAATGTTCACTATTCAAAAAGAGGTTTTTCCTGAATCACAATTGGATTTTGTGGACGTCAGCGTTACTTATCCCGGTGCTTCGCCAGAAGAAGTTGAACAGGGGATTTTGCTTCCTGTCGAAGAATCTATTCGTGGAATTCAAGGTATAAAGGAAATCACATCCCGGGCGCGCGAAGGATCGGGCAGCATTTCCATCGAATTGATTACCGGCACCGAGAGGATGAAAGCCTTTCAGGATATAGACCAGGCGGTGAACAGGATCCGCACCTTTCCCGACGATATTGAAGAACCCGAAGTCGTCTTGCAGGCGCGGCAACGCGATGTAATGGAAATTGCGATTTATGGCGAAGCTGATATCTGGACCTTGAGAAAACTCGGTGAACGCCTTCGTAACCGGTTGTTGAGCCAACCAGAGATTACGCAAGTAGAATTGGACAACGTTCCCGATTATGAAACACGCATTGAAATCCCGCGCTATAACCTCAGAAAATATCAGCTGACACTCGGGCAGGTGGCCAATATTCTGGAACAATCCAGTCGCGATGTTCCCGCAGGATCTGTTCAAACGACCTCTGGCGAAATAATGCTGCGGATGAAAGAGCGCAAGCAATTTGCACGGGAATTTGAAAACATTACCATTGTTACTTCAGAAACCGGTGCCCAGGTAAAGCTCGGCGATATTGCTGAAATTACCGATGGCTTTGTGGAAACAGGTTTCGACGGGCAGTTCAATCAGCAAACAGCCGTGAGTATGGAAGTTTTTCGGGTGGGAAATCAATCGCCTTCCGATATCGAGAAGATCGTAAAGGATATGCTCGCCGACTTCCAATTTCCACCGGGCATTAAACATAGGATTGACAGCAACCGCGCTCAGGATTACCGCGAGCGGCTTTCCCTTTTAACTGAAAATGGCCTGATGGCGATCGTTATTGTGCTCGTGATTTTAAGCCTTTTTCTGGAATACCGATTGGCGTTTTGGGTAATGGCGGGAATGGTGATCTCATTTATTGGCGGAATGATTTTGTTGCCACTTATTGGCGTGAGCGTGAATATGATTTCAATGTTTGGCTTCCTGGTTGTCTTGGGGATTGTGGTCGATGATGCCATTGTGGTGGGCGAAAAT
>Ga0307976_1000259_pt1 | contig 32696 bp, 30 predicted proteins | sample OrgLakmetagen919_FD_201836 | JGI IMG/M metagenome (GOLD analysis project Ga0307976, IMG submission 201836) | Saline water microbial communities from Organic Lake, Antarctica - #919 | ecosystem: Environmental > Aquatic > Non-marine Saline and Alkaline > Saline | place: Antarctica: Organic Lake... | reverse complement strand
GCAGGTCGGTCGTTTTAAGGGTACGATGAGATGTCGTTTACGGTTTCCCGGCAAATCAACACCCGTACTGATCATGTGGCGGCACATTAAACCTGTTTAACGCTCGCAGCGTGGCTTTGTGAAATAGCGAATGAACCTAAATTGAGCCGTTTGCCACGCGACTGATCCCTCCGCTAATTAGGAAATAAGCTTCAGAGCATCACTGCTTTATGCCAGCAATGCCACCGATTTTATAAGGGCAAAGAGTTCCAGCCCCGCGACCAGGCCAAGCTGACTGACGGCCCGTGGTGTTACTTCGGCCAACAACAGTTGCTGGTCCGCAGTGCGACAGGCTACAACGATCCGGTTGTTATGTGCAGGATCAATGCGCTCTATGGTTACTGGCAGGTGATTCTGGATACTGATGCGATGCGGGTCATCCAGTGACAGGCTGACGTCACGCGCCAGAATACGTAACCGTGAGGCTTGCTGACCGGGCATTTGCTGCATATCCGAAACCCAAAGTTGCGTCCCGGGTGGGCCGAACAGTCGCATACCATCCTCTCCAGCTTCCCCAAGATTGCCTTCCAGCACGGATGCAGCCCCGACATCATCAAACAACGGTGAGTTTGGACGGGCCAGCGCTTCGTGCAACGCTTCAACGCTCTGTATCTGGCCCTCGCTTATGAAAGCGACCCGGTCAGCCAGGCGCTGAACCTCGTCTGGTGCGTGACTTACCATGATGATCGGCACACCGGATTGGGCTGCCATACGGGACAGAAACGGCATAATTTCACGTTTTGTTTGTGTATCAAGCGCAGCCAGTGGTTCATCGAGCAGTAGCAATTGTGGACTTATAAGCAGAGCTCTTCCCAGTGACACGCGCTGGCGCTGGCCACCTGAGAGCTGGTCGATACGCCGCTCCAGTAAATCATTGATGCCGAGCATCCCGGTAACGTCCGGCGGATGCAGGCGACGGAGGGCCTCAGGTGTCCTCGTGTAGCCATAGAGCAAATTGCTCCGCACCGATAAGTGCGGCAACAGGCTGTGCTCCTGAAACACCAGACCAATACGCCGCTTGTGCAACGGCACAAAATCGCTGCCCTGCTGCCAATAACGATCGCCAAAACGCACGGTGGCACCCTGGACCCGCTCAAGACCGGCAATGATACGCAACAAGGTGGTTTTTCCGCAGCCAGAGCGACCAAACAAAGCAGTGACGCCCTGAAGGGAAAACTCATTGTCTACCCTGAGCTCAAACCCTTTCCCGTAACGCAAACGGACCTCGATTTGCAGCGTCATAGCTTAGCCACTTCGAAGCGGCGATTGATGCTGTAGACCACAAAAAGAGTCAGAAAGGCAAAGATCAGCAACATCAGTGACAGGCTGTGAGCGCCAGCATAGTTCATCCCTTCTGCGTGGTCATAAATCAACACCGACAACACTTTGGTTTCGCCCGGTATGCTGCCACCAAGCATCAGGATAACACCGAATTCACCCAGGGTATGGGCGAACGTCAACGTGGCTGCTACCAAAAATCCCCCGCGCGTCAGTGGCAATATCACCGTGCAAAACCGATCCACTACGCCGGCTCCAAGGCTGCTGGCGACTTCCACCGGTCTGCGTCCCAAATTGTTAAAAGCCTCTGTCAGTGGCTGAACAGCAAACGGCATTGAGTAGAGGACTGAACCGATGAGAATGCCCTCGAATGAAAAAGCAAGGTGATGAAGGCCCATATTTTCCAGGGTTTCCCCTACCAAACCACGCGGACCCAGTATGACCAGCAAGTAGAAACCCAGCACCGTAGGAGGCAGTACCAGAGGCAGGGCGACAATCGCTTGCACCACAGTGCGGGTATGGGAACGACCCTTCGACAACCACCAGGCGATCGGCGTCGCCAGAAAGAGCAGAATAATGGTGGTATAAAGACAAAGTTTGAAGGTGACTTCAATTGCCTGCCATTCCGCCGGTCCGAGTTCGAACATCAGGTTCTCTCTGCGTAATGAATATAAAAACCCGGTTTCTTCATTCGGGTGTGATAAACCCGTACTGGATCAAAACAGTGTTTGCTGTGTCGGTGGTCATAAACTCGGCGAACGTCAGCGCTTCAGGATGATTCCCGCCACGTCGCGTAATTACGTACCCCTGCATCAGCGGATTGTGCAAAGCCTTGTCGATAAGGCTGTGTTTATGCATTGCCAAGACGGGAGACCTGGCCAGCGACAACGCAATAATGGCAGCTTCTGCAGCACCGGATTGAGCCATCTGAGCCGCATGGGCTATATTCTCGCCAAACACCAGCTTGTCCTGCACATCGTCCCAGACGCCTGCCGTTTGCATGGCTTCTTTTGCGAGCAAACCATAAGGAGCGTGAGCAGGCTGGGCAATGGCAATTCGGCGAATAGAGTCAGACCGCATGTCTTCAAACGTCAGGTTAGCCGCGTCAATGGTACTGCTCCAGATCACGATTCGGCCAGTGGCATAAACCACAGGATCTGTCGCGGCATACCCCTCTTTTTTGAGCAGCTCCGGGAATGCGAAGTCGGCCGAGAAAAAGATGTCGAAGGGCGCGCCGTTCATGATCTGTGCGGTCATTTTACCCGACGAGCCATAGATTGCTTCTATGTCGGCATTCGGGTGCGATTCGCGATAGAGCGTAAGGATATCATCCAGGGCATAGCGCAGACTGGACGCAGCAGCTATGCGCATAGGGTCACTGGCCTGTAATGAGAACGCCAGTGACACCACAGAAAGCAAAACTAGCAAGCGGCCCGACTTCGATAAAAATGACATACCCTGTCTCCACCAAGAAAAGCAATCGGTCTGCCGTTAGCTATTGCCGGGCTGGCACTGCGTTATGTATATCAATACTGTAAAGACAGCCGCAAGCTGGATCGATGCTTTGCAACGGCACCTGAGACTGTGCTTTTACGTCTACCGTGTAGATAATAATGGTGTCGACCATTCGGGTTTAACGGCGTCTTTGTAGTGTTTCCGGCACATGGAAACATACCGATCATTGCCGCCAATAACAACCTGGTCCCCTTCGCTGATGGCTTTCCCCTTTTCGTCCAGTCGCGCCACCATGATGGCTTTGCGGCCACAATGACAGACAGTTTTCAGTTCGCTTAATTTATCGGCCAATGCCAGTAATCGTGCTGAACCGGGGAACAGGTTGCCCAGGAAATCGGATCGAATACCATAGCAAAGTACAGGTACATTGGCTTCATCGACCAGATCCGACAGCTGATTGACTTGGTCTGGAGTCAGAAACTGAGCCTCATCGACCAGAATACAATCCGTATGGCCATTAAAGGCAGTAAACCAGGCTTTCAGATCGGTGGTTTCAGTAAAGGTATCGGCCTTTCTTTCCAGCCCGATGCGTGAACTGATGCGCCCTGCCCCATACCGCTGATCAATTTGTGCCGTCAGCAGGCGTGTCGTCATGCCGCGTTCGCGGTAGTTATATTCCGATTGCAGCAAGGAGGTAGACTTGCCAGCGTTCATCGCAGAGTAATAAAAATAAAGCTGGGCCATAGAGGCTTCCTGATCCGGGGTTTCAATACGGAGGTTGAGCGGGAATAATAGCGCGCGAAGGTTCATCGTTGTAGTTCAAGTAGTCTTTTTAACAGATAATTGAAGAACACACCGAAAAACATAGATTATAGGGATACCATGCGAATTATTTCTTTTAATATCAATGGCATACGCGCAAGACTTCATCAATTGCAAGAGCTTCGCGACAGGCAACAACCGGATATCCTTTGTTTGCAAGAGATCAAGGTACATGACGATATGTACCCACACCCAGCCATTGAAAACGCTTCCGGCTTCGGATCGGTAACCCATGGTCAAAAGGGGTACCACGGGGTGGCCACCCTGACAGCTGTGCCACCCCGGTCGGTGCAGCGTGGTTTCAGTAACGATACGGAAGTCGACCAGAAGCGCCTGATCATTACTCATCATCCGCTGACCGATGGCCGTCACCTGACGGTTGTTAATGGGTACTTTCCTCAGGGTGAAAACGTCAACCATGACACCAAATGGCCAGCAAAACGGGATTTTTATACGAACCTGACACGATGGCTCGAGACAGAAGTCAAACCGACAGATCTACTTATTGTCCTGGGCGATTTTAACATTGCGCCGGTTGATGAAGACATCGGCATCGGAGAAAAAAATGCCCGGCGCTGGCTACGCGACGGCAAATCTGCGTTCCAGCCCGAGGAGCGCGCCTGGTTTGAAAAACTGCGTGCCTGGGGTCTTACCGATAGCTACCGGCACCTCTACCCCAACACAAACGACCGCTTCAGCTGGTTTGATTACCGCTCACGAGGTTTTGAAGACGACCCAAAAAGAGGGTTGCGAATTGACCATATCCTGGTCTCTCAATCCCTGGTGCCATTGATTAAAGATGCGGGAATTGATTATCAAACACGGAGTATGGAAAAACCGTCCGATCATGCACCGGTCTGGTTGGACTTGGATGTAACGCTGGCCAGGCTGGCTCTTTAACAGGCGGTTGAAATTCGCAGAATTTCTACCGCCTGCTACCGGAACATGTGGTCCCACATTTCGGACATTTCGGACGTTCCGGCGAAATCAGCGACTGATAAGTCTTGGATTTCGTGAGAAAAGTAAAAATCACAGTGTTTGCTTTTCGTGTTTTGGAAAAGGCAGGAAGCCTTTTTCAGCAACCTGTTAAAGCAGACTGGCCCGGTAAGAAGCCGCCTTCGGGCGGCTGTGGTCTGATCCGATCTACTCGTTTGTCTGGCTCAACGACTCGACTTCAAACCCTTTACCGGCCAATTCATCAGCATGCTTTCGGTCAGTAACAACGGCCTTTGAAACCCCGGCCTCGTCGAAATAGGTCTCGGCAACGCGTTTAACATCAGCGGCCTTTACCCCAAGCAACGCTTCGCGATAGGCCTTGCGGAAGTCATCCGAGCGGCCAAACAGGCGGTTCTGGAAGGCTTGCTTGGCCTCACCGGCAGGTGAACCCGGTTTATCCATCGAGCTGATGACGCCCAGAATGGACGACTCAATCTGCTCCTGTGTGACGCCTGTTCCGGTTACCCAGTCAATACTCGATCGAAAGTCATCCAGCGTGCCTTCAATGCGTGGATCGCGGTAGGAATAGAACCGGAAAGTGCCCGTATTGCTGTCGTGCGTTGCACCACCCCCATAGGCACCGCCCTGCTCGCGAATGGTACGGTGCAAAAAGTTATCACGCAGCACGCCACCAAGCACCGTTAACGGCGCTGAGTCGGCATGCCCCGACATAACAGTTCTATAGGCAGCGGAGCAGAAATTTACCTGAGTATTAACGCTCCAGGCAGTATTCTGACTCGGTATTAGCCAGTTGGCAGGCTGATTGACTGAGTCCAGGCCCGACTCGCGGTTCTGCAAACCCTGCTCTCTCAACAGCCCAATCAGTGCATCCAGTTCATCGGGTTCAGCGATCAGCACGGCGTGAGAACGTTGCTGCTGTATTTTCTGGTGCAAACTGCTGATGGCCGCAAGCCACTCGGTCAGTGCTTGTGCGTCATCACTGAATGCGTCAACCCAGCCTTTTACTCGGCGAATTGCAGGCAGTCCACCCATGTCATAGGTCAGTGCACTGGCGCGGGTGTGAAATGCGCTGCTGGTTTGCATGGCCAGCATGTGGCCCTGTCCGGTGACGCTTTGCTGGCGGCGCGCGCTTAAATGTTTGAGTAAATCCAATACCCGGGATTGCTCGTCAAAACGCGGGGACGACCAGTGTCGGGTCAGTATTTGGGTTAACTCATCGAAGTGTCGCACCAGTGCCCGGCCTGAAAGAACCACATAACCAGACACGTCATCCGCACTGTCCAAAGGATTTCGGAACTGACTGTAAAAACTGACGCTTCCGGTGCGGGCTGCCTGCCATTGCTGCATGGCAAGATAATCTTTGTCACCGGCGCCGATTTCGGTCAGCAAGGCAGTATAGACAGGTAACAGAGCCAGTTCGTCTACGGTTAACTCAGGCAACGGCACGAACCATTGCTGATAGGCGATGCCATTTGTGCCAGCAGCATAGCGCGTTACGTCATCGGCCGCCGCAGGCGCAATACGCTTTACATCGGGTTTAACATCGGCCAGCGTTACTGTCGGCAACAGACCGACGTCATCCTCCTGTTCCTGGCGAGCTTTCAGCTTGCTTGCCTGTTCAACCAGGTGCTGTTTCTCAGTATCACTGAGACTGTTCTGAATACGGGACAGGCGCGCCGTTTCATTGTCCAGCTGACGCTGATGGAGGTCAGCATCCGGTCGCAGGGTCAAGCGCACCCGGTGCACGTTGTCGAGTAGCAAAGAACGGATGAGACCGGGGATATAATCGGGGTTTTGGCTCCGCTCGCGCAGGATGGCCAGTGTCGGATCAATGTCAAGGGATTCCATGACCGAGCCGCCGTGAGTGGCAGCACCAATGACCGAGAAGATCAATTGCAGGCCATAGGGCGCACTGTCTCCGGTGATTTCACGCTGCGACAGCTCCAATTGATGCAACATGGCTTCAACGTCTTCATGGGGCACACCGGTTTGTGCCACCCGCTCAAGCGTTTCAATCACCAATTGTTCAAAATCGGCGGCTTTATCCGGTTCACTGCCTTCCAATCCACAGAGAAACATCATTTCCCGGTTGGAGTCTTCCAGGCCGCACATGGGTGATGGATTGCTACCAATATCCGTCTTTTCCAGCGCTTTTCGTAGCTCAGATGAGCTGTTGTCGAGTAATACATCGCTGAGCAAGTGGGCCTCAAGTTGACCCAGCAGATCAGTTGACTCACCCAGCAACCAGCCCATCACATGGTGCGTTTTACCGCTGAGATCGCCCGCTTCAGCGGCATAGGCGTTTTCAACCCGCACGGCGCTGTTAAAACGGCGCTCCAGTGGCACCGAGAGTTTGTGATCAAGGGCGTCAAACCGGTGCAAGGCCTGTTCATGAACCCGCTTTTGAACATCCGCAGCTGGCCTGTCGCCAAAGGTGAAGAAGGTCGAGTTGCTGGGATGGTAATGGGTTTTGTAGAAAGCCTTCAGATCGCCATAGGTCAGATCCGGTATTGCTTCCGGGTCACCACCACTGTTGAAGTGATAGGTGTTGTTAGGAAACAGCTGATGTTTGACGGCCTGGTAGAGTTGGCTGACCGGAGAACTCATGGAGCCTTTCATTTCATTGAACACAACGCCTTTGAAGGTCAGCGGTGAGGCCGGATTATCGGGTTCGGTAAATTCCAGACGGTGCCCTTCTTGCAGGAAATCAAGTTCATTCAGGTTCGAGAAAAAAACCGCGTCAAGGTAGACGCCGAGCAGGTTTTCATAATCCTGATCGTTTTCACTAGCAAAGGGATAGGCCGTCCAGTCGCTGCTGGTCATAGCGTTCATAAAGGTGTTCAGGGAGCGCCGCGTCATCATAAAAAATGGATCACGAACCGGGTATTTTTCACTGCCGCACAGCGCCGTGTGCTCAAGTATATGAGCGACCCCGGAAGAATCCTTCGGCATGGTACGCAGCGCCACCATAAAGACGTTCTCGGGATTATCAGAACTGATGTGAAAATGATCGGCTCCCGTAGCGCGATGCCGGTAATGTTCCAGCGTCACGTTCAAAGAGTCGATGCTGCGTGATTCGATCGCGTCAAAAGCGGTGTGCGCATTAAGAGTCATACAACAGAACTACCTCAACTTATTTAACTCTAATGATGGGGCTTTGAGGCCAACTGGCAAGTCCCAAATGCATGATTTTGCATTCTTATTCTCATCAAACCAGACTATCGAGTCATCGAAGCCGACGCAGTGGCGATTTTTTACTAGACTGACGTGCGAACAATCGCCGCTGATTAACGGATATCCCTTTCAACAATGGTCAGATTCCGTAGAATAGCGGCCCTTTTGGGGATACGAGGACGCCATGTCAGACTTTATTCAAGGCCAGCGCTGGTTGGCAGATGGTGAGCCCGAGCTGGGACTCGGAATGGTGCATAGCCAGGACGCGAGGACGGTCACTCTCTATTTTCCGGCAGTTGACGACGAGCGCTGCTACGCCTTGCGACAACCCCCGCTTACTCGTATCCGCTTCGAAAAAGGTGAGGAAATACAGCGTCGCGACCAGCGCAAAGCCGAAGTAACGGCGGTGCATGATCTGAACGGACTTCATGTTTATGAAACGATCGATGGCGAAATGATCCCGGAGACCGAGCTGGCCGACAAGTTGGATCGCAACAGCCCATTGACGCGCCTGATGACCGGCCAGACAGATCATCCCAACTGGTTCAGTTTTCGGTCCGCACTCAATGCGGGCCATCAGGCTATTTGGTCATCTCACCTTAATGGTTTACTGGGCACGCGATCCACCTTGTTGCCTCATCAGCTCTATGTCGCACAGCAGGCAACAGAACGTACCCGGGTCCGCGCACTGCTGTCCGATGAAGTCGGTTTGGGCAAAACGATTGAAGCAGGCCTGATCATTAACCGCTTACGTCAGCAAGGGCGTGCGAGTCGGGTTCTTATCGCGGTACCGGATGCTCTTCAGGCGCAGTGGCTGGTAGAGCTGGTGCGTCGTTTTTCAATTCACTGCGAATTCTTTCAGTCCGACGACCACGATTTCGCTCTGGGTCAGGTGCATTTAATTCCGCATCGACTGTTAACCGATACCGATGAGATGCCATGGATAACCGCTCAGGACTGGGATGTGCTGGTGGTTGACGAAGCCCACCACCTATCCCTTGAAGCCGCCGAGAATCTGGATGAGACGGAAAGCTGGGTCGCCCTGGCCAGAAAAACACCGCATTTACTGTTGCTAACCGCGACACCGGAACAGCTTGGTCAGGAAGCCCATTTCAATCGCCTGCAGCTACTGGACGCCTCGCGCTTTACACGTTTTGAAGACTATCAGGCAGATGAATCTCATTTCACCGAGCTGTCGACTGTTGCATCCGCGCTTTACCAGGAAGCCATTGACGACGATCTGCTCAGCCGTTTGGCTGCTCTGGGCATAGAATGGCACGGCGACAGTCGCCGGGCGCTCGGTGATGTGCTCGACCGCCATGGCCCGGGCCGCGTGGTCTATCGCAATACACGGCGCGGTATCGATGGTTTTTTCCCGCGCCATGCCCATGAACACCCTGCCCTGTCTGAAGAGGATCGGCTGCAGTGGCTGGTTGAATGGCTAAAAGTCAATCAGGACGAAAAAGTGTTGCTGATTACCCAGACGGCGGACCTCGCTCAGGAATTGACTCACTCGCTCTGGCACGATCAAGGGCTTGAAGCGACCGCCTTTCATGAAGGCCTCAACCTGATCGAACGTGATCGTGCAGCTGCGCACTTTGCCAGTGAAGAGGATGGCGCCCAAATTCTGGTGTGCTCGGAAATTGGTGGCGAAGGCAGGAACTTTCAGTTTTGCCATCATTTGATCTTGTGGGATTTACCGCAGCATCCCGATGTACTGGAACAACGCATTGGCAGGCTCGATCGTATCGGGCAGGATCAGATCATTAATATCCATTTGCCCTACCTGGCAGACGGTCCGGATGCTCTGCGAGTGAGCTGGTATCATAAAGTGTTGGGCTGTGTTGAAACCTTACAGCCGGCGGCAGGAGCCATTCACGAACGTTTTGCACAAGACTGGTTCGCCACTCCAGATGACCAGACGCTGACCCTGCAGATTCAACAATCACTAGCAGACCTCAATCAGGAACTTGAGCAAGGTCGTGATGTGATGCTGGAACTGAATTCCTGTCGCCAGCCTGAAGCTGACCAGCTGGCAGATGCCGTTAACGACGTTGAACAAAACAGCGCCGAACACGTCGTCGAAATGGCCGCTAACTTGCTTAACCTGCACTTTGAAGCCCTGGATGAGGGCATTTTCGAACTGATCCCTTCCGACAATATGATGATTCCGGCTATTCCCGGCATACCCGATGGAGGCGCTGTTATTACGTTTGACCGGCAACGGGCGCTGGTTAGGGAGGATGTTCTGTTTGTATCCTGGGAACATCCGCTTATCCTGGGCTTTATGGATATTCTGACCAGCACCCAGCTTGGTCAGGCCAGTGTTGCTTTGCTGGAGACCAAACAGATACCGGCGGGCCAGGTGCTGTTGGAAATCCAGTGGCAAATCGCCATCCTGCCCCGCCTTTCGCATGCGCTGAAACCCTACCTGAATCGCAATTTACTGCGCACTTTGACTCTGGAAGGCGGTACTACTGACCTCTCCACAATTCTGACTGAGGATGCGCTGGCGCCGCAAATCAAAACATTACCGGTCAAAATGGTGCGCAAAATGATTCAGTCGGCCAAAGAGCGCATTCCGCCGATCTATGAAATAGGTCTCGGGCATGCTAAAGAGCAGTTTGAAACCGCCCTTAAAAATGCCAGACAAGCCCATGAGGCTGCTGCAGAGGCAAAAATTGAACGCACTCGCTACTTGGCCGGTGTTAACCCGCTTGTCGATGAACAGGACGTAATGAAAGCTGAAATGCAGGCAGAGATGCATGGACAAGCCTGGGATGATGTGGAATTGCAACCCGTGGGTGTGCGAATGATTCTGTGCGCCCCGCCGGGGACCGTCTAACCGCTAACCAGCGATTGATCTTGAAATCGGTTGTTCGCAAAGTAAAGGCTGGCCAGCCGCTGGAAAACGCCCGGCCAGCCACGCTTAGCGTGGATGAAATCGTCTACTGAGATGAAGTCTATTGAATTTCTATACAAAAAACCTCCATCAAAGGCTGATCGTCTATAGCAGCCTGCGACATTCTGGTTTACTGTGAAATAACCCTTCTGTAAAAAAGAACAACAAATGTCATGAAGGAAACAGTACTAATTGAACGACCGGAAGCGGGCCTGGTGCGAGTCATTCTGAATAAACCCGAAACTGGCAATGCCTACGACGATGAAATGATCTGCACCCTGGTCACAGCACTGGATGATCTCGCTGATGATCCGACTTTGAAACTGGTTTGGTTAAGTGGCCGCGGAGCCCATTTTTGCAGTGGGCCGGATCGTCAATGGCTGGCCAGACGAGAAGGAGTCGGTAGAGCCGAGCATCGGCAGGATGCCGAGCAGATGTCACGGTTACTGGAAACACTGTATCAGTTGCCGGTACCGATACTTCTGACCCTCAGGGGTGATGTCAATGCCTTTGCAGTCGGTATCACCTGTTGCTGCGATATGGTGCTTGCCAGTGAAAAAACGTCTTTCTGCATTACCGAATCATTGTTCGGACAGGTCCCTGCTCTGAGCAGCCCCTATCTGAGCAAGGCGCTGGGCGAGCGATCAGCCAAGTATTATTCGCTCTCCGGAGAAGTGATGGATGCCTATACTGCAACCCGATTAGGCCTGGTTCACCGCCTGGTACCTGCGGATGAGCTGGAGCCCGTTGCCACCGTGCTGGTTCAGAGCATCCTGACGCGCAGTACCGAGTCACTGAGAGTCACCCGGGCTACCTTTAATCTGGTTGCCAATGAACCTTATGATGAAGCCTTGATAGAGACCATGATTGAATGTTCGACTGATGTTCGATTGCTACAATCTGACATGTTGAAACGCCGTATGACCCGACACAACGGCAGCGAAACTCCGGCAAATGCTGACAACCATGATGCAAGCGAGAGCGAATGTTCGGACTAGGCTGGGCAGCTCAGTGGCACTGCATCCAATTGTCTGCTATTTACTAGCGCTCCAGTGCAGCCGCTAAAAACAGAATCAATTGATTCATCACCTCGTCGATGCCCGAATCTTCACCGGTGTCCGCTATCGACATATCACGCAACACTTCAATACTCGACATGGTGAAAACACAGGCACCAATGGCGAAATGAATGCGCCAGAAAATCTCACGAGGCGATAATTCCGGATGGGCTGCTCTCAAATACAGATTAAACCGGCTGTAAGTCTGATGATAATTCGCTTTTAAAAAACGACGAAGATGCCCTTGAGCCTGAGTATAGGCCAGACCGAGTAAGCGCATGAATACTGACAGCTTATTGGTTCCGCCGGATGAATGAACACCGGTCAGCATGGTTTTTGCCAGCACACCCAATACGTCATGCAATCCGGGGTCACTGGTTGCAGTCGCCATAACCGTCATTTCTTTGTCCAGCTTGGCGCAAAAGGGATCTAAAAAACGGGCAAACACGGCCTGTATTAAATCTTTCTTTGACCCGAAATGATAGTTCACTGCGGCAAGATTAACTTTGGCTCGCGTCGTGATCATTCTCAACGAGGTTTCGGCGAATCCTTTTTCGGCAAACAATTCTTCTGCTGAATCCAGAATGCGGCTGACGGTATCGGCTTGGCTCATGGTTCGGTCTCAGATAGGTCTGTTCGAGGCTGACAACAACCTCTGTTACTGGTCAATCAATTGCTCTTAAATGCCCGAAAAGACCGCATTCAGCTGACAATTAATTCGTGCATATGTTTTAAACGATCGTTTAAAACATAAATATACAGCAGTCAATCGAGGTTTGCAGAAGTTTTTCAGTCAACCGGCCAGGAAGTGATTGATTTCAAAATAACCGGTTTACACGAAACGCTAAAAACACTGATCGAACCTGACATAGTAAGCGCTTTGCTGTAATGTCAGCAGCATGTATAAGCAAGGGTCAACCGAGCGATAACGCTTGAAAAACTAACGCTTGCCTATAATATTTTATCCGGGTTCACATTATGGAGGTTCGCCCATGGCTAACTATCAAGGTACCGTCACGTCGCGTTCTGAATCGGCGCTGGCGACCAATAAAGTATTACGTAACACGTACATGTTGCTGTCCATGACGCTGGTTTTCAGTGCCGTGGCTGCGATGATTGCCATGGCTGTAGGGTTGCCACAGGGTGGCGCGCTGATCATGATGCTGGCTGCTATTGGCATCGTCTGGTTTGTATTGCCCCGGACCTATGAGTCCAGTATGGGTATTGTATGGACCTTTGCCTTTGCCGGTTTGATGGGCGCGAGCCTTGGGCCTATGTTGATGTCCTATCTGGCACTGGCTAATGGCCCGGCCATTGTAGCTCAGGCGCTGGGTGGTACAGCACTGGTCACTTTCGGTCTGTCCGCCTATGCAGTGACTACCAAGAAAGATTTCAGCTTTCTCGGCGGCTTTGTGATGGTGGGTATGATCGTGGTTCTGGTCGCTATTCTGGCCAACCTGTTTCTGGCAATACCGGTCCTGAGTCTGGCAATTTCTGCGGGCGTCGTCTTACTGATGTCGTTGTTGATTTTGTTTGATACCAGTCGCATTGTGAACGGTGGTGAAACAAACTACGTGCGGGCCACGGTCTCGCTGTATTTGGATATCTATAACCTGTTTGTGCATTTACTGGTGCTCGTTGGCGTACTGTCCAGCGATTGAACGTAACGTGATGTTGTGTGATCAAAGGCCGCTTTCAGCGGCCTTTTTTATAGGTGATAAGTAGCATTCATGAACATTCAACTGAATCTGTATCAGGCTCCCTGGCATCATGTCAGCCACCTGGATGCCCTGGCTTTCGCAGAGGCCAGCATTGCTCGCGGCGATCGGATTGAAAGGGTGTTTTTCTTTATGGATGCCGTTTATATCGGCCTGATCAGTCAGTCGCCAGCCTCCGATGATGGTGACCTCAAACTAAAATGGCAGCAACTGGCACAGCGATCCGGATGCGAACTGCTGCTGTGCATCACAGCATCGGCTAACCGGGGCCTACTCAATGAAGCCGAGGCGGCTCGCCATCAAAGTCCTGTGGCAACCGTGACCGCTCCGTTTCAACTGGTCGGCTTGGGTCAATGGGCTCTGGGCTATGGCGATGCCGATAAGGTGGTGAGCTTTCGATGAGCACCATGAAGCAGGCAATACCCACCGACAAGGTTCATTACCAAACGATAATCCTGATCACTTGCCCGCCCTACCAGGGTCGACGCAGCGAGGAAATACTGGAAGCCATCATGAGTCTGGCATTGTTTGATCGTGACCATGCGGTTATGTTTTTTGACCAGGGGCTCGGCTGGCTATCAACTGGACAGGTTCCCGGAGACCGTAAAAATCTCAGCAAACAATTAAGCGCCCTGCCAATGTACGGGAGCGACGACCTGTTCTATTGCGCCGGACACAAAGAGCGGGTGCTCGGCAACCAGCCCGTTCGGGAGGATGTCATGGCATGCACGCTGTCACAGCTGACCTCCTGGTTGAGACAGGCCAGTTATGTGGAGGTCTTCTAATGGCATTAATCTCCCTCACACAGCCACCCAGTGAGGCACAGCGGGAGCTGTTCGGGCTGTGGCTAGACACTGAGGATTATCTGCTACTGCGTGAAGACGCCCGGTCGATGGTATGGCAACCGAATCCGACCAAAGCCCGTGGTTGTATTCGACAAGCCGACACTGACGCTATCGGGGGTCAACACCATCCGGATTGGACTGTGATCAGTGACGATCAATGGGTTAGGCTGGTCGCCGAACAGCAGCCTCAATTGACCTGGTGACGCCTGCACAGTTAAATGTTGAGTACACTTGGCTGAAGTGGCCTATTGCAATTGAATGGCCCATTTTTTCGTATTGCCATGTCTGATTAATTGAGAGTAACGATGACTGCCCTATTTGAAACCGACCATCTAGGTTTTCTCACTGATGCTAATAACTGGTCGAGAGCCTGGTGTCAGCATATTGCCCGGCAACACGATTTGACGCTGAGCGATCAGGATCTTGCCATTATCGAATCGTTGCGCAGTTTCTACTTTCAATATGATCTGTCTCCGGCCATGCGCCCTCTGGTTAAACATCTAAAAAATCGTTTCGGAGCAGAGGTTGGTAACAGTATTTACCTAATGCAAAGCTTTGGTGAAAGCCCGGCTCGCATGCTGGCACTGCTGGCCGGGCTACCAAAACCTAAAAACTGCCTTTAATGACATCACCTATCTGATTCAGGACTACCTATGACGCATACACTGCATTTCGCCGATCTGATTCGCGCACTGGGACGTGGCAAAAATGGCAGCCGATCGCTGAGCAGAAGAGAAGCAGCGTTTGCGATGCAGGAGATCTGGCATGGCCGAGCAACGGGGCCCCAGCTAGGCGCCCTGCTGATGTTGATGCGAGTCAAGGAAGAAACGGCAGAGGAACTGACGGGTATGGCACAGGCAATCAGAGAGGAGCTGCCGGCCTGGGAAGGAGAATCGATGTGCATCGACTGGCCTGCCTATGCGGGTAAACGCCGCCAACCCTCATGGTATGTATTAGCAGCCAAAGCTCTGGCCCTGGCGGGTTATCCGGTATTCATGCATGGCGGTGGTGAACATACCACAGGTCGACAGTACGCCCGCCAGGTATGTAACGCATTGGATATTCCTGTCGCAAATTCCTGGCACGAGGCTGCTGCTCTAAGCCACCCCCATTCAATGGTGTATTGCCCTCTGGACAGTTTCGCCCCGAAACTTTCGCAGATCATTGATATGAAACGAGAGCTGGGATTGCGCTCTCCGGTAAACACCCTGGTTCGCAATCTTAATCCTACCGGTGCCAGGGTAACGCTGCAGGGCATGTTTCACCCCAGCTACAAAGCCCTTCACCATGACACAGCGGTGTTAATCGGTGATTCCTTCAACCTGGTACTGAAAGGCGACAGTGGCGAATTCGAGATCCGCCCTGACAGCGACAGCGAGGTATTGATTACCAGCCCTAACCACACTGGAGCGGTTGCCATTGCGCGACGATTACCGCATCGCGCGGTGCGTCCTGACCAGCCGTCATTAGAGATACTGTTGCAAACCTGGCATGGCATTGCCGAACCGGAATACGGATTGGCCGCTGTCCAAGACACTATGGCGCTGATATTGATGCAAACGGACGAAATAACGTTAAAAGGCGCCCGTGAAAAAGCGGCGAATGTCTGGAGACAGCGAATTAATTCTGCTTAACGCCATAGGTCGATACGAACGACTCTCAGGCTGGCACGTCTTTTGTAATAACTCTGTTATCGGGGCCTGTTCAGTGAAAAAGGCCCTGAAATCGCACCAAATGAGAGCGTGGGTAACGTACCTGTGCTCCAAAGCGACTACTCGGAGGCTGTTATGACCGAAAATCTACCCCTTAACCTGAACAGGCGTCAGTTGGAAATTCTGATGGCTACTGTGTTTTTTATTGGCATTGCTCTGGTATCAACAGCCATCGTTGTGCTTGGTGCTGCCCTATTGGGTTTGCTGCCGGTTTCTTCCGCAGGCCTGGGGCTTGCCCCGCTGATCAGTGGTATTGCTTCGGTGTCAGCCGCTGTATTCCTGTCTAACTGACAATGCTCAGCTGGTTACAGATGATCCCAGCCAGTTCAGTCGCTCATGCAACGACACGACTTCACCTACAATCGTCAGTGTGGGTGCCTTTGGTGGGTCGTTCCTGATCAGATCCGGCATAGTTGCCAAAGTACCGATCCACAGTCGCTGATCCGGTGTTGTTCCCTTTTGTACCAGCGCTATCGGTGTATCGGCGGAGCGTCCATGCTGAATCAACTTATTACATATTTTTTCCAGCCCCACAAGACCCATATAAAACACTACCGTCTGTTGCGGGCTGGCCAGTTCGCTCCATGGCAGGTTCAGGCTGCCATCCTTCAAATGACCGGTAACAAACCGCACCGACTGGGCAAAATCCCTGTGGGTTAGCGGAATGCCCGTGTAAGTAGAGCAGCCGGAAGCTGCGGTAATTCCGGGCACGACCTGAAACGGAATGCCATGTTCGGCGAGCAGGTCAATCTCTTCTCCGCCCCGCCCGAAAATAAAAGGATCGCCGCCTTTCAGACGCAATACCTTTTTGCCTTCCCGGGCCAGGTCAAGCAGGCGCTGATTAATATCCTGTTGGGGCACGGCATGATCAGAGCGTTGTTTACCTACGTACAGTCGCTGGGCATCACGCCTTACAAGATCGAGAATGGCATCCGAAACCAGCCGGTCATAGAGTACGACGTCAGCCTGCTGCATAAGTCGCAGAGCTTTGAAGGTCAACAGGTCGGGATCACCGGGACCTGCCCCGACCAGATATACCTCCCCATTCTGAGCATCACCAGGCGCATCAATCATCGCTTTAAGCTGATGCTCAGCTTGCTCCATCCTACCCGCATACACATGTTCAGCAACGGTTCCACCCAGTACCTTCTCCCAGAAATAGCGACGCTCATCCAGGCTTGTGAAGCGTTCTTTGACCGCCTTACGGAAACGCGATGCCAGTTTTGCCAGGTGACCATAGCTGGCAGGTATCGTACTTTCCAGCTTGGCCCGGACCGAGCGAGCCAACACTGGTGCCTGGCCGCTGGAGGTAATGGCAATGATCAGCGGATCACGGTCGACCAGCGAGGGAAAAATAACATCGCAGAGATCGGGAGAATCGACCACATTCACCAGCACTCCGCGTGCCCGTGATTGTTCCGATACATGCTGATTCACTGCTTCAATATCGGTAGCACTGACAACCAGAGCCTTGCCATCGATATCCGCCGGGTCAAATAGCCGCAAATAGCAGTCACAATTGGGATTACTGGCAATAACCGGCAGTATCGATGGGGCAACCACCTGAATCCGGCAACCCGAGCGTTGCAGCAAATGGATCTTGCGAGCAGCTATATCGCCGCCCCCGACGACAAGGATGGTTTTACCGGAAAGTTTATGAAACAACGGAAAGTACTGCATGACCACTCCCTGCATTGTGGACCGAGCGCTGAGGTTGGAGGTATGGCTCAACACGGGCAGACTCGGGCCATTCAATACCAGAGTGGAACCCGCTGGGAATATTGGCGTTGCCTGAATTAGAGCTGGCTGGGCCTGCCCTGTTCAGATGCGCTTAAATCAACTCCAGACCAGCCATGTAGGGTTGTAGTGCAGCCGGAACACGAACGCGACCTTCTGCCGTCTGATAGTTTTCCAGCACCGCAACCAGAGTGCGTCCCACCGCCAGACCGGAACCGTTGAGCGTATGCACCAGTTCGGTCTTGTTTGTCTCGGGATTGCGCAAACGGGCCTGCATGCGCCGGGCCTGAAAATCCGTCATATTGGAGCAGGATGATATTTCCCGGTACGCCTTCTGGGCCGGCAGCCATACTTCCAGATCATAGGTTTTGGCTGCACCGAAGCCCAGATCACCGCCGCACAGCAACACTTTGCGGTAGGGCAATTCAAGCCGCTTCAGAATAGTCTCGGCATGGCCAACAAGTGCTTCCAGAGTGTCCATCGACTCCTGCGGGCGCACGATCTGCACCAGTTCAACCTTTTCAAACTGATGCTGGCGAATCATGCCGCGAATATCGCGACCGTAGCTGCCAGCTTCAGAGCGAAAACAGGATGTATGGGCGGCAAATTTAAGGGGCAGTTCGCTGTCATTGAGAATCTCATCGCGCACCAGATTGGTCAGTGGTACTTCCGAGGTCGGAATCAGGTAATAGTCGCTGGCATGATCGGTATACAACTTAAAAAGATCTTCTTCAAACTTCGGTAGCTGTCCGGTTCCGAGCAAGGATTCCCGATTTACGATAAAGGGTACCTGAGTCTCCAGATAGCCGTGTTCCTGAACGTGTGTATCCAGCATGAACTGGGCTAACGCCCGATGCAGGCGGGCAATCCCGCCGCTCATAACCGCAAAACGACTGCCAGTCAGTTTTGCGGCACGCTCGAAATCCAGCCCACCCGACACAGAACCCAGATCAACGTGATCTTTTGCCTCAAAATCAAAGCTTGGCGGAGTACCCCAGCGCAATACCTCTTGGTTGTCGTCTTCACTCTTGCCTTCGGGTACCGCGGCATCCGGTACGTTCGGGATGCCCATTAACAGGTCATCCAGTTTCGCCTGAATCTGTTTCAGTTCGGCTTCTTTGGCGCCCAACTGTTCGGCTATCGTATCAAGCGTTTTCTGTACCTGGGCTTTGGCTTCGTCGACAGACATCCCCTGCCCGACCAGCTGGCCAATTTGCTTTGACGCCTTCTTCCGTTCGGCCTGCAACTGCTCGGTCTCAACCTGAACGGATTTTCGACTCGATTCCAGGGACTCGAAAGCCGACACATCGAGTTCGTAATGCTTTACCCGAAGTTGTTCAGCAAGCGTAGTTATGTCCTGTCTCAGCCGTTTAATGTCCAGCATGGGTTTATCTGTCCTGTATGAGTCGATGAAGATTTGGATGTAAGCCGCCGCCACGACAAACCCGGGGGCCTTGCCGGGCGGCGGCCTAGAATACCAGTTTACCCACCCCGAAGCCCAGTGCTGCTGCGGCTATGCAAGTGAGGACGCTGGCCAGGGTGTAGCCGAGCGCCATCCAGTATTGCTGTTGTTGCAATAGGACGACATTTTCCAGCGCAAAACTGGAAAAGGTCGTAAAGGCACCCAGCACACCAATAATCACTAACCGGTGCCAAATATTATCCGTACCGGAGAAACGAATCGTTAACCCAACTATGATCAGCCCGATGGCAAAGCTACCCATTATATTGACGGCAAAGGTACCCAGAGGGAAATGGCTACCGTGTAGCCGATTAAAAACAGTCACCATCCAGAATCGGGCCACAGCACCGAGACCACCTCCCAATGCAATTGCGATCCAGTGGCTTAGTGGAATCGACATCTCAACTCTCTCCCTGAATAATGGTTGCCGGTATCATTTTGAGCTATGCCTGGCATCCAGATCATGTAAGAAGGCCAGTTTTTCAGCTATCTTCTTTTCCAGACCCCGATCAACCGGCTGGTAGAAACGCTTTTCTGCCAGATCGGGTGGTAAATACTGCTCGCCTGCGGCATAGCCGTGGGGCTCATCATGGGCGTAGCGGTATTCATGTCCGTATCCGAGTTCTTTCATCAGAGCGGTGGGAGCATTACGCAGGTGCACCGGGACCTCACGGCTCTGGTCAGATCGGACCAACGCCATAACCTCATTAAAGGCCTTGTAGACGGCGTTGCTCTTTGGTGCGCACGCCAGATACACCACAGCCTGGGCCAGACCCAACTCCCCTTCCGGACTGCCCAGGCGTTCCTGTACCTGCCAGGCGTCCATAGCCAGGGTCAGGGCACGGGGGTCGGCATTACCAATGTCTTCACTGGCCATGCGCACCAGTCGACGGGCGATGTATAACGGGTCGCAACCACCGTCGAGCATACGGCACAACCAGTAAAGTGCCCCGTCAGGTGACGAGCCGCGCACGCTCTTGTGCATCGCCGATATCTGGTCATAAAACGCATCTCCGCCCTTGTCAAACCGGCGGGTCTGGCCCTGGGTCAGTTGGGAAAGCCGTTCGAGAGTAAGTCCATCCGATTCATCGGCATAGAGATCGGCCGCCAGTTCCAGCAAATTATAGAAACGACGGGCGTCTCCATCGGCCAGGGCGAACAGGCGCTGCTGAACACCTTCATCTATGCTCATACGCGCGACTCTGGTGTCCTTTTTTCGGGCGTAATCGAGTAGCGAGGCCATCTCGTTCATGGACAAAGATTTGAGCGGATAAACGCGAGCCCGGGATAAAAGAGCGGCATTGAGTTCGAAGCTCGGATTCTCGGTCGTCGCGCCGACAAAAACAAAAGTGCCGTCTTCGACATAGGGTAAAAAAGCGTCTTGCTGGGCTTTATTAAAACGATGTACTTCATCAACAAAAAGCAACGTCTGCCGGCCTTCGGCTTTGGATTGGAGTGCACGTTCAGCTGCGGCTTTAATATCCTTGACCCCCGATTGCACGGCCGACAAAGGTTCGAAACGCGACGCTGTTGAGTGCGCCAGCAGTCTTGCCAGAGTTGTTTTACCCACCCCAGGCGGGCCCCAGAATATCATCGAATGCAGCTGGTCCTGCTCAATACCCAGACGCAGCGGCTTATCCGGTCCCAGGATATGATCCTGTCCGATATATTCATCCAGCGTGGACGGCCTTAACCGTTCTGCCAGCGGCGCGAAGGGATTGGCCCGTGTCGAACTGAACAGATCCATAAGGCGTTACATCTGTTCAAAGACGTCGGTGCCAGGCGGCGGCGTGAACTCGAACTGGCTTGCTTCCAATATCAGACCCGTCTGAACATTATTGAATGTAATGCGTGTATCCTGCCCCAGATTATCACTGAGTCTTATTTCCTGGATCAATCCGGACTCGAACAACAAGGTCATGTCACTGAATACAGCATCTTCATTGCGTGGATACAACCGGTAGGCCGTCAGTTCATCGTTTGAGGCTTCGGTTACTTCGTAAGAACCAACAAGCGTTGACTCTGGCTGGCTGAGAATCATGGCGGGTGATTGATTTAGCTGATCAGTAACTGGCTGATAAGTCGCTTGCAGCAGGTCAGGGTCGTAAATCCAGAGCGTTTCGCCGTTTGAAATCACAGATTGTTCATAAGGTTGCGTTACATGCCAGGCAAACTGCATGGGCCGGGCAATCAACATGACACCCTCTGCCTGATCACCGCGCAAAGCACCATCGGCATAGGTTTCCTGACGAAAGTTAGCTTTCAACGTCTCAGTGGCTTCAAGCCGGTCAATCAGGCGCTGACGCGCGGCATCATCGGCCGCCACATTACCCATGGTAATCAAACCCATGACCATGAGCAGGAGTGTCCCTGACCAGCTCCGCGCTCGTTGGCGGTCATAGGCTGCCTGGTGCTGCACCCTGATTTTAATAAGAGTAGTAAACATGCGTTCTCCTGAGACCCAAATAGTCCGGGTTGCCACTAATCAACAGGCGGCGGCGCCAGAACCTCGCGGCTGCCATTGTGGCCAGCGGCACTGACAATACCGGTCGCTTCCATCGTATCAACCAGGCGAGCAGCCCGGTTATAGCCAATACGTAATTTACGCTGCACTGAAGAAATCGATGCCTTGCGGCTTTGAGTGACAAAGAAAACAGCGTCATCAAACAGGGGGTCACTTTCTGCACTGTCATCGCTTTCATCGAGCGAGGGCACGCCCGGCAAATCAGCCTCGCCACCCTGAAGGATTTCCTCGATGTAATCTGGCTGACCGCGCTGTTTCCAGTCAGCAACCACACGATGCACTTCATCATCATCGACAAAGGCACCGTGGACACGAACCGGCAAACCGGTACCGGGTGGCAAATACAGCATATCGCCGTGACCCAGAAGTTGTTCTGCCCCACCCTGATCCAGAATGGTTCGCGAATCAATCTTGGAAGACACCTGAAATGCAATTCGAGTCGGTATGTTAGCCTTGATAAGGCCGGTGATGACATCTACCGACGGGCGCTGGGTAGCCAGAATCAAATGTATGCCCGCCGCCCGGGCTTTTTGTGCCAGGCGGGCAATCAATTCTTCAACCTTTTTCCCGACAATCATCATCATGTCGGCAAATTCGTCTACGACTACGACAATAAACGGCAATGGCACCAGCTCTGGCGTCGGAGCGTGTGGGTCAAGTGTGTCAAACGGCTCATAGAGCGGATCCAGTATCGGTGATCCCTCTTTAATGGCATCAGAGACCTTCTTGTTAAAGCCCGCAATATTGCGTACACCGACTTTGGACATCAGTTTGTAACGCCGTTCCATCTCGGCCACACACCAGCGCAGGCCGTTGGCGGCGTCTTTCATATCGGTTATTACCGGGGTCAATAAATGTGGGATACCCTCATATACAGACAGCTCCAGCATTTTCGGATCGACAAGAATCAGTCTGACCTCTTCCGGAGTCGCCTTGAACAGCAGACTGCAAAGCATTGAATTCACACCAACCGATTTACCGGAGCCGGTAGTACCGGCCACCAGTAAATGTGGCATCTTGCCGAGATCAGCTACGACCGGCGCCCCCCCTATGTCATGGCCCAGCGCCAGCGTCAGCGCCGACTTTGCCTTGTCGTAAACACTGGAATGCAATACATCACTGAGCCGAACGATATCGCGCTGTTCATTTGGAATCTCGATACCTACGGTTGTCTTGCCTGGAATGATCTCAACCACCCGAACGCTGACCAGCGCCATCGAACGTGCAAGATCTTTAGCCAGATTAGAAATTTTGGAGACTTTGATTCCTGCAGCCGGTTGAATCTCGAAGCGAGTAATGACGGGTCCGGGGGCCACCTCAGTGACTTCCGCATCAACATTAAAGTCCTTTAGCTTTATTTCCAGCATACGCGACATGGCTTCCAGCGCTTCCTGGCTATACCCATTATTAACATCATGCTCACCAGAGGTCAGTAAACTGAGTGCTGGCAACGGTGTGCTGGAATCAGTACCGCTGAACAAGGGCTGCTGTTTTTCTTTTTGTACCCGCGCACTCGGCTCTGTCGCTTTCGGTTGTAAAGGTTTGATTTGCGGCGGTTTACGTTTGGCTTGTTTCTCCATCTGAATATCCAGATTAGCCTTACGCGTTTCCACTACCTGTCTGACCTGCGCTTTTTCAGCCAGATGCCGACGGCGCGACTGGATTCGTTCGCGGACCGCAACGATTAACCCGAATATGAAGCGCCCGATGCGCTCCATCAGGCTGAGCCAGGAGAAATTCATCGCAATGGTCACGGAAATGAACCACAGGACAACCAGCAAAAGGGTTGTACCAGTCATACCAAGCACGGGGAATATACGTTCGGACAATTCGATACCGAGCCAGCCGCCGGCGCTGGCTGGCTGATCACTGGCCATATGGACCGTCGCCAGTGCACTACTGACACAGACAAATAAAGCCCAGCCGAGTGTTCTGATAGCAATCAGAACAGGATTCCAGCCCAGCCCAGCCCGACGATCCCGAAAGATGGCCCAGGAGCGGTAAAGAAAAATCGCAGGCAAGCCGTACGCTAGCCCACCAATAAGGGTGAATAACAAGGATGACAGGCAGGCACCAGCGGTACCGGCAAGATTACGAACTCCCTCTCCGGCACCGGAATCTTCAAAGCCTGGATCAGCCGGATTGTGAGATACCAGTGCAATCAGCAGATAGACGCCCACGGCCAGGGACAGCAGCAGGCTGCCTTCGTGCAGCAAGCGCTGCTTTACGTCGAGAACCCGGCGATCGTCGCGCGCTCGTGAGGGCTCATTGCGGGCTGCTGTGTTCTTTTGCGTCAAATCAAAATCACCTGTTATGTTACTGTTCAAGCTAAGGGGTTGCCGCTCGCATTCTAGCCGCTGCACGCGCATTGAAACAGTAGGTACCCAAAAGTGCCAACTTACTCTGCCTGTGCCGAACCGGGTATGAAGGCATAATTATGGCAGCAGTGGTCAAATATCACTAAGATACCACAATATGAACTCCAACTTATTGATACATTGGGCATTTTTATGCCACAGCTAAGCTGGCTGGACGCTGAACAAGGCGCGGATTTTCCGCCAACTTCTGAGTGTCTGATTAACCCTCCAGGATTGCTGGCAGCAGGTGGAGCTTTAACGCCACAATGGTTGTTGACAGCATATCAGCGCGGCATTTTCCCCTGGTTTAGCGACGGTGAGCCTATATTGTGGTGGTCTCCCGAGCCCCGTATGGTATTGATACCCGGGCAGATGCACCTGTCACGCAGTGTGCGTAAGGCGTACCGCCAATCCCAAATACAGGTTACCACTAACAAGGCCTTCAGCAGCGTCATCGCCGCGTGTCAGGCGCCCCGGGCCCGGCAACCCGGCACCTGGATCACTCCGCCAATGCAGGCTGCTTATACTGAGCTGTACCAGCAGGGCTGGGCACACTCTTTCGAGGTCTGGCAGTGCGACGAACTGGTCGGCGGCCTCTATGGTGTCGGAATTGAGGGGGTATTCTTTGGTGAAAGCATGTTTTCACGCAGCCCCAATGCCTCCAAATTTGCATTGCTGGCAGTCCAGGAAGCTGCCTTATTCATGGGTCTGCGCTTGATCGACTGCCAGGTCTATAATGATCACCTGGCCAGTCTGGGGGCTCACGAAGTCGCACGACTCTGGTTTGAGCAACAATTACCAACCCGGTTGCAACCACTGGTACTGCCTGAGTCGTCGTTGCTGAATCGTGCTGTCGCGGCCAAATGCGGGCAATCATTGAGAGCCGCCACAGGTGACCGAACATGGGGTGTTTTGGATGAAGCATGAATCGGAACAGCAAGACAACACTATCAAGCTGTACCGGACCGGAGAGCATAATTGCAGTTACTTAGAGGGCCAACAGGCGCGTACCCTGTTTTTAGATCCTGACCTGGTATTTTCTTTGCCTTTGTATGAACAAATGATGCATCTGGGCTTTCGACGCAGTGGACAACACCTTTACCGCCCGGATTGCAAAGCCTGTGATGCTTGTATGCCCTCACGGGTTCGCGTTGGCACGTTTCATTGGAAGCGTCGCTTCCGGCGGATTCTGAACAAGAACAGTGATCTGACCGTGCATCGCCTCCCCTGTCACTATCAGGAGGAGCACTACCAACTTTATCATTCTTATATCAGCAATCGGCATTATCAGGGCGATATGTATCCGCCATCCAAGGACAGTTACCAGGAGTTTCTAGTCAGCCGACCGGATCTGGGCTTTATCATAGAATTGCGCCAAGAAGGCCATTTGGTCGCTGTTGCTTTTACTGATCGAATGGAAACTGGCCTGTCGGCTACCTACACGTTTTTTGACCCAGGGCTTAATTATCGTGGACTGGGTGTTTTCAGCATTCTCACCCAGATACAGCTATGTGAAACGCTGGGCTTACCCTTTTTGTATCTTGGTTACTGGGTACCCGGTTCGGCGCAAATGACCTATAAGGCAGACTACCGCCCGCTGGAAGTACTGATCAACCGACATTGGCGACTGCTCGATGATCATTTGATTGAAACCATAGGGGTCGAATGAACGGCACGATAGACCAGTTTGTCATCGCTGTATCGTTCGAGCATCCGAAGCCCGGTCCTCGAATTCAGTCTGTTTTTTGATAATTGGCGGAAATTCAGGCAGAATGCCCGCCGGTTCTAATTCTTACATGGGGTTGACATGAAATGGTCCGACCTCTGCTATCCTAAACAAAGGTGTGTATAAGCATATATGGCAAAAGAAGACGTAATTGAAATGGAAGGCGAAATTCTCGATACCCTTCCTAATACCATGTTCCGGGTTAAACTCGAAAACGGCCATGTCATTACCGCTCATATCTCAGGGAAGATGCGTAAGAACTACATCCGCATCCTGACCGGCGATAAGGTCAAGGTCGAACTGACGCCATACGACCTAACCAAAGGCCGCATAACGTATCGTGCCCGTTAACGTTACTTTAACGACAGTTCGGGTCTAACGCCTGACATCTTTCTGTGCCTCTTTCACAGCGATTGATATCGGGTGCTTTTTAATTTCTTGTTTTTCCGTTCTATAAAAAAGGCACCCAGGAGGTGCCTTTTTTTAACGCTTTGTTCCCAACGATAGCCTTAGCGCAGTAACCGTCACAGACACTATACTGTTTCGGCTTCTTCCTCGGCTTCGAGCGCCAACTCATCGTTGCGAATACTCAGATGCACTGTACCTCCGCGTGACAATGGTCCGAACAAAATCATATCTGCCAGTGGTCTTTTGACTTTGTCCTGAATCAGCCGGCTCATTGGCCGGGCACCCATATGCTCGTCATAACCTTTCTCTGCAAGCCAGTCGCGGACATCATCATCCACTTCCATCATCACCCGCTTGTCGTCAAGCTGTGCCTGTAGCTCCGTCAGGAACTTGTCAGCAATATTGGTCACGACGTTCATCGGCAGAGAGCGGAACTGTACAATAGCATCAAGGCGGTTACGGAACTCCGGCGTAAATTGCTTGCGGATCATTTCCATACCGTCGGTGCTGTTGTCCTGCTCCAGGAAGCCCATTGAACGCCGATTGATCTCCTGTGCCCCAGCGTTACTGGTCATGATCAAAATAACGTTACGGAAGTCTGCTTTACGTCCATTATTGTCAGTCAAAGTGCCATGATCCATAACCTGCAGCAGCAAGTTAAAGACATCCGGGTGCGCTTTCTCAATTTCATCCAGCAGCAGAACACTGTGTGGATGCTTGGTAACACCATCGGTCAGCAAGCCACCCTGGTCAAAACCGACATAGCCCGGAGGTGCACCGATCAGTCGTGAGGCCGTGTGCCGTTCCATGTATTCAGACATGTCAAAGCGCAATAACTCAATGCCCAGAGAATCAGCCAATTGCTTAGACACTTCGGTCTTACCAACCCCGGTGGGGCCGGCAAAGAGGAATGACCCGATCGGCTTTTCAATAGATTTAAGACCGGCACGTGCCAGCTTTATTGACGATGCAAGCTGCTCAATTGCCTGTTCCTGACCAAAAACAGTCATTTTCAGGTTGCGTTCCAAGTGCTCAAGCACTTGCTTGTCATTTCGACTCACACTCTTCTCAGGAATCCTAGCTATGGAAGCAATAACTTTCTCAACATCGCTGACGTTTATTGACTTCTTGCGCTTGCTGGCTGGCATCAACCGCTGCGCAGCACCGGCTTCATCAATTACATCAATGGCTTTGTCGGGCAGGTGCCGGTCTGTGATGTAGCGTGCTGATAACTCAGCTGCAGCCTTGAGCGACTTATCGGTGTATCTAAGGTGATGATGCTCCTCAAACCTTGATTTCAACCCCTTAAGAATCCGATAGGTTTCATCAACCGACGGCTCGTTAACATCGATTTTTTGAAAACGTCGAGTTAATGCACTGTCTTTCTCAAAAATCCCACGAAATTCCTGAAACGTGGTCGAACCCATGCATCTCAGTTCTCCTGAGCTGAGCATCGGTTTGAGCAGGTTAGATGCATCCATCACCCCACCTGAAGCCGCACCGGCACCAATAATTGTATGAATTTCATCGATGAAAAGGATGGACTTATCCTTCTTTTTCAACTCGGCCAGCAATGTCTTCAAGCGCTTTTCAAAATCGCCACGGTATTTTGTGCCAGCCAGTAGTGCACCCAGATCAAGCGAAAACACCTGTGCTCCCACCATGATTTCTGGCACATCATTGTCAATAATTCGCTTGGCCAGACCTTCTGCAATAGCCGTCTTACCAACGCCGGTTTCACCTACCAGCAAAGGGTTGTTTTTGCGTCGACGGGAGAGTATCTGAATAACCCGCTCAACTTCATGCTCGCGACCGACCAACGGATCAATCAGCCCTTTTCTGGCCAGCTCGTTTAAATTGGAGGTGAAACTTTCCAGCGCACTGCCTTGCACGCCATCGGTACCCCCTTCGTCTTGCTGTTCGGCGTTAAAGTCTTCATTGGGCTGAGCGCCCTCACTTTGGACTTTTGAAATACCGTGAGCAATGAAGTTAACCACGTCAATGCGTGAAATGGTTTGTTGTTTAAGGAAGAAAACCGCCTGACTTTCTTGCTCTGAGAAAATAGCGACCAGAACATTGGCGCCGGTTACTTCTTTTTTCCCAGAAGACTGCACATGAAACACAGCCCGCTGCAGGACTCTCTGAAAGCCCAGAGTCGGTTGCGTTTCGCGATCTTCATCTTCAATCGGAATCAGTGGCGTTGTTGAATCAATGAACTCTGTCAGGTCGCGACGCAGTTGCGATATATCGGCGGCACAGGCCGTCAGAACTTCTGCGGCGGCGTGGTTGTCCAGTAACGCCAGCAACAGGTGCTCAACCGTCATGAACTCATGCCGTTTGCCCCGCGCATCTTTGAACGCATTGTTCAGCGTCAATTCGAGATCTTTACTTAGCATGGTATTAAGCCCTCTTGCTGATCACTGGTCATCTGCTTTTTCTACCTCACACACCAGAGGATGTTCATTATCCCTGGAATACTGGTTTACCATAGCTGCCTTGGTTTCTGCGATGTCTTTAGTATAGACCCCACAGACGCCTTTGCCTTGAGTATGAACTGCCAACATGACTTGTGTCGCTTTTTCTCGTGACAAATAGAAAAAGGCTTCAAGGATGTGGACAACAAACTCCATCGGGGTGTAGTCGTCGTTTAATAAAATGACCCGATAAAGAGGTGGTTGCTTGAGTTCCGGATCCTGTGTTTGGGTAGTAACCCCATATTCGTCGCTCCGGTCCGGATCTTCAGGCCCCATTCTCACGGTGTCAGAGTTCATCAATATCGCTCTGTTGTCATACAAAATGGGGGTTCCATATATAACGGTCATAATTCGTCGTAGTAACTCATTCAAACAATACGGTGGGGCTGATCCATTGGTTTTCCAACTAAAGAAAGGATGTTTTAGCTACTGCCCTGGATTCGCATTGAAAATTCCCGCTCGTACACTGTTCTATCTCCAGCGAAATGGCTGCCAGATAACATCAGGCAAACATAACGTGCTCTGTATCATAACTCTGAGAGATGAGGGTTGACTTCAATGATTCAACATACAAATATGCCTTAACGATGTGCAATACGCCGATAACTTTACAAGGTGTGTTTAGCGCAGTGGCAAGTGATGATGATCGCTAGTATCACGCCTGTCTTTTCAGGGATTAAGGTTAGTGAATAACCTCAGGGGATGCCAGTGAATACCGGTAACCTCTCGCTGTAAAGATTCGGTAAGGATGTGCCGCTCAGGCAGCAGTGCGCAAGCAAAGAATACAGTTGCTTCTGTTGCATCTACCCTGGCGAGGCTGCCCGACAGGCGCCACAGTAGGCTTAGGGAATGAGACTGACTGGAACGATCACTGATAGCCATGTGCTATCCGTCACTTCCTGAAAGCACATCGATAAAAGGGGTCGGCCTGGCCTTGTGAGCTCATGCCGGTTTCAGGTGTATCTGTTAACGTGGTAGTAAGGAGTCCGTTATGGCGTTAGGGAAAGTTAAGTGGTTCAACAATGCGAAAGGTTTTGGGTTTGTCGTCGGTGATGAACATGAAGAAGACCTGTTCGCCCATTTCTCCTCCATTCAAATGGAAGGCTACAAGACGCTCAAGGCTGGTCAATCGGTGGAATTTGACACCGTAAAAGCTGACCGAGGTATTCACGCGGTCAATATTCGAGCCCTGCCAGAACATGAAGAGCAAACAAAAGCCTCTTCTGATCATACAACCCAAACGAATCAAAATCAGACGACCCAGACAACCAGCGATTACTCTGGGTAGGAGGCAAGCTGGCAACTTTCCTGGCGGTATTCAGGACGTTGAATGACCAACAAAAAAGCCTGGCATTATGCCAGGCTTTTTTGTTGAAGGCAGCGATATACTAACCACCAAACTGCACAGTTCACTCTGATTATTTGCTCATATGTTTGATGATTTCTTCACCAAATTCAGACGCTTTCACCAGAGTCGCGCCTTCCATCAGGCGCTCAAAGTCGTAAGTGACGCGCTTGGAAGCAATGGCATCAGCCATTCCCTTCAATACCAGATCAGCTGCTTCAATCCAGCCCATGTGGCGCAACATCATCTCACCAGACAGAATCAAAGAACCTGGGTTAACCTTGTCCTGACCGGCGTATTTGGGAGCCGTACCATGTGTTGCTTCAAATACTGCAATATCATTTGACAGGTTAGCACCTGGAGCGATACCGATACCACCCACTTCAGCAGCCAGAGCATCGGACAGGTAGTCGCCGTTCAGGTTCAGTGTAGCAATGACATCATAGTCGGCTGGCCGCAGCAGGATTTGCTGCAACATGGCATCAGCGATGACGTCTTTTACTACAACGTTTTTACCAGTTTTCGGGTTCTTGAACTGCATCCAGGGGCCACCATCAAGCAATTCAGCACCAAATTCTTCTTTAGCCAGTTCATAACCCCAATCTTTGAAGGCACCCTCTGTAAACTTCATGATGTTACCCTTGTGTACCAGGGTCAAACTGTCGCGATCGTTGTCAACGGTGTATTGCAAAGCCTGGCGAACCAGGCGCTTGGTACCTGCTTCCGAGACGGGCTTGACACCTATACCGCACATTTCCGGGAAGCGAATTTTGGTAACACCCATTTCTTCGCGCAGGAACTTAATGACTTTGTCGGCTTCCGGGCTACCCGCCTTCCATTCAACACCGGCATAGATGTCTTCCGAGTTTTCACGGAAAATCACCATATCTACATCACCTGGAGCTTTGACCGGGCTTGGCACACCGGTAAACCACTGAACCGGACGCTGGCATACAAACAGATCCAGCTCCTGGCGAATGGCAACGTTCAATGATCGGATGCCTCCACCTACGGGTGTGGTTAACGGTCCTTTGATGCCAACTTTAAACTCCCGGAATGCTTCCAGCGTTTCTGCTGGCAGCCAGGAGTCTGCATCATAAATGCCTGTGGCCTTTTCGCCAGCATAGACTTCCATCCAGCTTATCTTGCGATCGCCACCATATGCTTTCTTAATTGCAGCGTCGATTACCGCCATCATCGGAGGCGTCACGTCAACACCAATGCCATCGCCTTCGATATACGGGATAACAGGGTTGTTGGGTACCGTCAGGGTACCGGTGGCGTCGACCGAAATTTTCTCGCCAGCCGGCACTTTAATTTTCTCATATCCCATGGTTCACTCCATCTATGTATTATGGCTTCGATGGCGGCGGAGTATACCGGAATCGCTCGCCTACTTACAGCATCAACGACTGTGACTTTAGTGCATACGGTCCCATCAAACTTCGGTAAAAGGCGCTAAAACCGGGAATGTCAACTTTACTCATGTTTAACAAACCGTTTCAGGTGCTGACTCAATTTACCGATGAAAAAACCGCTCGCCAGCGAAAGACTTTGGCTGATTTCATCGCCGTTCCGGGCGTTTATGCAGCTGGCCGGCTTGATTATGATTCGGAAGGTTTACTGTTACTTACTGATGACGGAAAGCTCATTCACCGCCTTGCCCATCCGGGCAATAGAGTTACCAAGATCTACTTTGCTCAGGTGGAAGGGGTTCCCATTGACGCAGAGCTTGAACCCATGCGCAAAGGACTCACGCTTAAAGATGGGTTAACACAACCTGCCAGCGTTGAATTGGTGGACGAGCCGGGGTGGTTATGGCAACGCAATCCCCCTATACGGGAGCGTAAGCAGATTCCTACACAATGGCTTAAAATTGCTATTACGGAGGGTCGTAATCGCCAGGTTCGCCGAATGACAGCTTATCTGGGATACCCGACGTTGAGACTTATTCGCTGGCAGATCGGAGCTGTTGCCCTGGGTGACCTGGAAAATGGGGCTTATTTGAATATTAGACCCGAAACTATTTTAGATAACGGCATAAGTACTTCCCATAAAAAAAGGCGCCCGCTTGACGCCCCATCTAGCTCGAACCCTGAGCCTACACCATCGGGTCAACATCAGCCTCGTAATCCACCTCGGCGTAACCGAAACCGAATAGACGGAAAAACTCCCTCTGATAACCGCTAAAATCAGACAACTCATTCAGGTTTTCAGTCGTCACTTGGTGCCAGAGCGTTTCAACTTTTCCCTGAACCTCGTCGGTTAGCTCTTTCATGTCGACACGCACCCTTCCATTGTCGTCGAGCGTCAGCTGATCCTTGTCTGAATAAAACTCACCCGTCAGCAACGTATTGATCTGTTCAATACAGCCTTCGTGCGTACCCTGCTCTTTCATAACCCGATACAGCAATGAAATGTACAGTGGCATTACCGGAATCGCGGAACTGGATTGGGTTACGAGAGCCTTAAGCACAGACACATGAGCACTGCCGTCAAGCCGGGTTTTTAGGGTCTCATCGATCGCTGCCGCTGCGCGGTCAAGATCTTCTTTGGCTCGCCCTATGGTAGCCTCGCCATAAATTGGAAAAGTCAGTTCACGGCCGATGTAAGTATAGGCCGTAGTTTTAACCCCCCTGGCCAGCACATCGGCTTCTGCCAATGCCTTGATCCACAACTCCCAGTCTTCACCACCCATAACTT
>Ga0307976_1000216_pt1 | contig 35337 bp, 25 predicted proteins | sample OrgLakmetagen919_FD_201836 | JGI IMG/M metagenome (GOLD analysis project Ga0307976, IMG submission 201836) | Saline water microbial communities from Organic Lake, Antarctica - #919 | ecosystem: Environmental > Aquatic > Non-marine Saline and Alkaline > Saline | place: Antarctica: Organic Lake... | reverse complement strand
GCATAGCCGTTAAGCTCGTAAGCGCCCGTAGCTCAGCTGGATAGAGTACTGCCCTCCGAAGGCAGTGGTCACAGGTTCGAATCCTGTCGGGCGCACCATATTTTTCAAGGTCTTACGTGAAAGCGTGGGGCCTTTTTTATTTCCTGTGTCCAAACTGTGTCCATGGTGTGTCCATGAAAAAAACACGAAGATAGGTAGCGACTCTATTTTGACCCCTGCCCGCCATAAACAGTTTTATATAATGGACACAAAAAAAAGTCGCCAAACCTTAAGTCTATATCAGCTAATTCTATGCTTGGGCCCCACAAAAATTTGCAAATTCAGGCCAGCTGCTACCGTATTGAGCAAGCTCGTCGGAGCTGCAAACAATCGTTAGACAACTCCCTTCTGGGTGCCTCTTAAGTCGAGTTAATCCGGTATAGAGTAACGCCAAAGATTTTGGCGAGACCTTCTCGCCTATATAGATCACTAAAGAGCGAGATTCCCAACCCTTGAAGCTGTGTAAAGTTGTAGCTTTCACACGTGCATCACCCATGTAAAACCCGACTTTTTGACGCCGGCATTCTTGCTCATCCTCATCGTACGTGTGAACCGACTTTATTCCTTTTTGCCCTAACTGCCGGACCACTTCGTAACCTGCTGCGCGACTATTGCAAAGGAAAGTAGCGTCAGCAAAGGAGTAGCCTTCACCGCCCTCTTCTGTGAATAACCGTAGAATCTCGTCAACACAAACGGCTTCAGCACCTTCCCTGTTCGTTTGCACCCAACGAAGCGAGCACTGCTCCAACCCTAGGTCAATCTGGCTATGTATAGGCAACATCCGCCCAGCTGCGGGCAAATACATCTCGGCAAACTCAGCGGCCTTTTCTAGCGCTAGATGAGGCATACGATAACTAAAATCCAATTCGGCCCACTTACCTGAAAAACCGGCTCCTTTCATCGCTTCGTCGGTCCAAGCGCTAGCTGTTCCGTATATATCCTGCGTAATGTCAGCCACAAGGAGCATTTCGCCACCAGGTTTGCACACTTTTTTTAAGACATTCCACCACTCAGGATAAAAATCCTGCCCCTCATCGACCAACACCGCATCGTACTGCTCTTCGTCATTACTATTATCAAGCAACCTTTTAACGAGCTCTGGAAGCAATTTAGCAAGAACCACTTGAGGGTCATTTTCTTTCCAGAGTGCTGCATACTCCTCTTCAGCACCGCGTTCGTCGCACACTCTGCTGCACCAGTGATGAAAGTTCAGCCAGGTGACACCAGATCGCGTCCGTCCTTTAGATGCTGGCCAACGCACAGCAACGTCCATCAGGTAATTCAACAAGGTGATATTGAACGTTACGACGAGAACTTGCTTTCCTTGCCCCAGAAGCTCAGCAGCACGAGCGGCGAGAATCAATGACTTCCCGGATCCCGCAGCACCTCTTATCCTCCGATAACCAGAATCAGTTCGACTGGTAGCGTAAAGGCGTTGATTCTTATCGAGCTCAATCGGTAGACGCTGAGTCGCAGCGGCATCAGGCTCGATAAGCCAATTACGTACATCACTCGCTAGGTCTTGATTCATCTGGCGAGAGAATTTCCGAGAGCTTTCTGGGAAGACCGAATTAATGTCTCCTTGCGCTAACGCACGACCACCTGAGATCGGGTTATACTGCAAAGCTGAATCCATGCCATGATATTCCAAGCTCGCCTGAAAAAGCCTTTTTACTCTATCGTCAGAGGCGAAGGGAAATATTACACCGGCGGTTATTGCTGCAAACCCAGCCTGCTGTTTCAGCCTCGGGCAATAAAGCCCATAGATTTCTTTTTTGTATTTCCGAACCTTTTCAACGGGGTTGTCAGATTGGTGCGAAAAAGTCACGCCGTCTTTACTCGCCAATAATATTGGTGGCCTAGAATCTCGCGCCTCTAACCAATAGCTCATGGCGTCGAGGTTCCAATCCTTGACCTCAAAAACTGCAATCCCCACATTCGGATTAAGAAGAACAAAGTCAGGCCGAAGACCGTTCAGGTGCGGCTGAATATAGATCTCCCATTCAGCGTCGAGATACTGATCAAAGAGCTCAAAAACCTTTCGTTCTCCGGGAGTAAGCGGCTGTCTAAGCCGATCAAACTCATTCTTAGAGGGAGAAACGAATCTTTGTTTTATCGACACACGATTCCTTACGTTACTGCAATGTCTTTTGATCTTGTCTGAGTATTCGCTGACCATTTACGGGTTAAGTTCAATCACTCTCGCAATTTCACGGTCAATCGCAGACAACAGATCTGCTTCCGTCTCGTTTTTTTCATTTTTACCACATAAACTTAAACTTAATCTGTCCGCAGGTGTTCCTGCTTTTGGCGCGTCAGAGAAACCATGCCCTGCCTTCACTGCTGAATTATCGGTTATTAGATATCGATCATGGAAAAACCTTTCAGGCGCAACCACCAAATCCACTTTCGGCAGATATATATAATTAGCTCGATACTCAACGTCAAAAACCCGATCAGGACCTGCTGTATCAATACTTGTAACAATCGTCAGCTTCTTAATGTTTTTGACGCCTGACACATATCTCAATAATTCATGTAAGACCCTGTTGCCTGCCAGCTTAAAAAACTGATCGATTATGGTGATCCGAGTCCCCAATCGAACAAGCGGGATCAGGGCCTCAACTATAGCCAGCGGATTTCTGTCCACACGAATTGTTGGGGGTACACTCCAACCTTCACAATCACCAATTATTTCTTCGTAGTTTACTGCCCCAACTATATCCCGCTCGGAAATCGTGGCGTCGAAGTCCATATATTCTTTCTGGCTAACAAACCATTCATACCAGTTTTTCACACTCGTTGGATCAACAACAAATTGTCGGTAAGACGGTAGAATCAAAACATTCGCACCTTTACTCTTACGGAGTTTGTTCAAATAGTTTTTAACAGATTGTTTTTTTATATCTGGAATCTCGGATTTTTTAACTATGGCGAAAGCTTCCGCCAACCATTCATTAATTGCTGCGACGATAAAGCGCCCTTTCTCATCGCCAAATGCACTTTTTAAAATTCCATAATAGTGATATTCCTTCAAGCACTGGGGGTCAAATGCTATTTCTTTATACATTAAAAGAGCTCCTCATCCCGCTCTTCGAAGAACCCCCCAGGCCAATGCTCTTCAAAATCTCCATCCTCCGTAATCAATAACCGTTTCACCTGCACCCCTTGATCTGTCGGTTCTAGGTATATCACCGAAACGTCCTTTGGCAAGACCCGAGCCATCTTCTCTGGCTGCCTACTATTAGCAGATTCCCGGATTCTTCTGAGTAACCTCAAAACCAGGTGTTCACTATGGGTCTCTATCAGAAAGTTCGTTTTTTCGCTCGTATTCAGCAACATGTCCCCTATCGCAACCTGAACCCGCGGATGGACATGCAGTTCGGGTTGTTCACATGCTATTAAACCGTTTTTAACGACTGCAGCTGCAACCAGTAAAGGTAGTAACTGAGAAACGCCAACACCAATATCAGCTGCTGTCACTTCGATGTCGCTGCGACAGTCCCATAGAACGATCTTTGTATTCTTAAATGGAAAATCCCCAAGATAAAAAGAAGAAGTGGAGTCATAGCGCTCACGCAAAGCCTCCAGCATCAGTGGAGAGATGTCGCGCTGTTCTGCGCCCGGGTTCTCTCTCAAGCTTTCTTTGGAGTAAGTTACTTCGAATCCTTTGCCCAACGCGTCAGACACCGCAACGACATCGTCCATACTGTCGAATTGCTTAGAGGGCGAAATATATCGCGCATTTCCCTGCTCTGCTTTGTAAACCAACTTGTACCCGAGATTGAGCTTATCCTCTTCCGTGAGCCACTCATTTATTACTGTGTACTCGTGAAAATCACAGTTGGACAAGGTATCCCAGCAAGCTTTTCCGGAGTACCAATCCTTTTGCTCCGGATAAGGGTTGGGCTGATACGTTGCATCAGAAATGTGGCGCAGGGGGCCAATGCAGAGACTTTCGTTAAGAATCTGTAATAAGTTATCCAGGGGCGCGACGACGATGTCACTGAGTATTTCTTCGACTACTCTGGTGCGCATGTCACCGCTTAGCGCAAGGCTCGTCGCTAGGGAGTGTCCAAGCTTAGGCAAGGCTCCCGCAAAGCCTTTGATACCGAGTGTCTTGAATGAACCAGGAGCGATATCAGAGTTGACATTTACCGAAGTTGATTCGCTAGCCTCTGATGCCATGGGCTGTATCTGCGTTAGCTCATGAAACTCGCTCTGAGGTGCTTCTTCAGAAAACGCCAGCCCCTCTAAGTCAGGGCCTTCTTCGCCATAAGTCTTACACACATGCTCAATCACCGAAGGGTGAATGGCATGGCCCTGTTCTATTTGCTCCTCAACCCACTCATGAAGCTCTTCGTAATCCAGCAGCGGGTGTTGATAGTTGAGCCAGGTAATCATAGGTTGTTTCAATCCAGAATCACTGGTGATTTCCGCCAAATTCTCACCGTTGAAACCGACTTTATAACGCGACACATATGCCGTTTCCTGCGAAAACGACCAACTTATATCTAACATCACAGACATAGTGCTGGCCCGAGGCGCAAGCCCAATCAACTCGCCGATAGGTCCCACCTCTATCGCAACTAACTCACCAACTTCTGAATAGGATGATCCCAGCTTTTCTCCAAGCTCAAACTCGATTCCGATTCGAAGCGTCTCATCCAAACGCTTACCGCGCACCAGATGGCGAAACCCACCGACAAAACGTTCGCCCATGGCATCGATTCGCTGAGGATCACACTGCCCCTTTGCCAAGATCTGGTGGACATAAAACAGTGCCATCAAAACCGTGCTTTTTCCCACAGAATTGGGGCCGAACAACAAGGTGAGCGGGGCAAATTCGATAGTCTGTTCTTTCCCGAACGAACGGAAATTGGCTAACGTCAATTTGGTAATGCGCATCTAAAACGGTGCTTCCCTTGCGGATAATAATTTAGCCCTCCCACTGGGAGGGCGTAACAGACGCCGAGCAGGTCTTAAACCGGCTCACCAAACTCCAGTGTAGCAATTGAATTCAGGTGGGGCAGCGAGCTGGAAGAAATACCCTGTAGTTCTCCACAAATACTGATCATCTGATTACTAATTCGGCCAATTTGCCCCTCACGCTTCTTCCAAAGGCGCTGCATCGCACGCTTCTCTTTTTCAAGATCATTATGCATTTCCTCATAGCCTTCGACGACAGAGCGCACACGCTGAGCGAACTGGTTGCTGCAAATGTAATCGAATAGCGCTTCCATCTGCTCGCCTTTGCCAATGGTTACCGCACGCTGACGCTGGGACTCAATGAGCACGGTGCGAAGCGCTTCAGAAAGGCCCTTCGCAAGCTCGGGCTCGACTAACCAGATGCCTTCATACAGCGCCATCGGCCCGGTTACTCCAGCGGGAAAGGCCGTGCTTACCAAGACCGCTATGTCGGCACCCACCTCCTGCTGGTCGTCTTTGAGCTTACTGACCCATGCCGTAGACCAGTTTTCGGCCCGCTTGGTTTCCCACACTATTTTCCCGCAGGCAGTTCCAGAACGCAGATGCACAGTCTGGACCACGTCCGCGCCCCTAGCGCCTTTTTTTACTTCCTGAATATCGTCGAAGGGATAGCTTTGGCGCAGAATGCCTTCCAGCTCCAACTCCAGCACCTCGCCCCTCAATTGCTGGGAGCCCTGCTCTAACTTTCGAGTTAACTCCTCATTGGATTTCTGAGCGTCGGCAATTTTCTTTCTCAGCTCGGCCTCGCGCAAAGAAAAGCTATTCCGGATTTTGACCTCAATCGACTCCCTTTCTGACGCCACTTTCCGAGCCAGATCCAGCTCCATTTCAGCTTGTCGTTCTTCGAGCTGCTTTTGCTGTTTACGCAAAGTCAGCTCAGCATCGCGAAATTCCGCAAGTTTTTTGTCCTTTACAGCCAGCTCTTCCTGCAATACCTTTGCACACTGAAGCACTTCAACTCGGGCGGCCTCAACAGCTCTCGTTCTTGCATCTTCCTGTTGCCGCGTGGCACAATCGCGGCCTTATTCTGGCTGTCACTCAGTTGCCCCTTGAGTTCCGCCAACTTGACCTCAAATTCCCGAGCCTGCGTGCGCTCTAGCTCTTTGCTAATGCTTTTCTGAAGGGATGCCCGTTCCTGGGAAAGAAGGGACTCATACTCGGTTTCGTAGCGGTCAATCAGCTGGTGGGTCAACGCATCACGCAATAGAAACTGCTTTTCGCAGTGTGGGCAGGCAATCTGTTCTTCGGAATTCAGGATGATTTTGCTCTTCATGGCACAAGTCCTTATTAGCTTGGTAGGTACCATCCTGATACAGCATTCGTGCCAGAACATTAAAAAATATAAACAACTGTTTTGATTGATAATAAAAATAAAACTTTGATTATCGACTGACTAGAATGTAAATTTAATTACCTAATTTATAAAAATATTACACAACATCCACCCACCCAACTGCACGAACTATGCCCCAATTACCCGCGGAATTTGGGCGGCGCCATTTAGCTACAGACATCGCGCGCAAATAGCTTAGTGCTGCTTGATAGTCTGAAAATTGCTTTTCAGCGCCTTTTTCACCAACTGTGTAAAAACTACCTCGCATACATCCGTTGACGCAAAACACCGCACCGTCGCGAGCAACAGGAACCTGGCTCTGATGGATTAATGAGGGCTCTTCACGTTTCAGGGTAAGCCGTATGTTTTTGGAACTTGCTAACGAATTGCGCCCAGAGATCTCGCTCACTCTGGGGGGTTTCTTACCAGAAAAGATAGGAGCATAGCCATCAACCTCGGACTGCAGTTGCTGCGCAATTTGCATACAGGCGCTCTGATCAAGCTCCACCCAGGTCACGGCACCGTTTTTGTGTACATAGGGCACCGGCGCTTTCAGCGGGGCAACATCAGCAAACACCCATGCCGTCCGCCACTTGTAGTTTTGAGCTCGATAGAGCTCTGGCGGCATGCAATGTTTTGACTCATGAACTTGAAGTTCATCCGCACCGAAAGGACCTTTTACGCCTACCAACTTAGCAACTCCAACGACAGTGCCCGTTCCTTTCTGGATCAGCGCAATATGACCTCGCCTCTTTGCTCCAGTGCTGCGCATTTCCCAAGTCTTTTCACTGCAAAGAATCTTTGCGATCCATGGTTGGGCGATGATCAAGCCATGAGTGACACGGCCTGAATCTGCATTCGAAATCATCTCTATATCCTTAAAATGTGGATGCAAGGTCGTTTTAAAGGTGGCCAGAAAAAGCTCTTTGGCTCAAAGAGGCAAATAATTCATCAAGGCTTTGCAGAGAGTATTCATATTTTAATAAGTTAGCTTTAGCTACTTTTGTGATTTCTTCAAACCTATTCTGCAAATCAACTGGTGGCAGCAAGATCGGAATATTTTGCATCTCCTGGGCATTTATATTTGCCATACCAATAATACTTTTACATATTGAAAGAAGAGTCGTCTTTCCATGTCTTGAATTTAAATATCCAGAAAGGTAATATGGATTCCCAAACTCATTTGTTCTCACACGAATTAAATAGCCTGCCAATGCCATTGACTCTTCTCGATCATAAATTGCTGTCTTACCGACTAATGCCTTGCTATTGGTCCGATTAAAAAGCAAGTCTCCATTCCTAACAAGATATTTTTCATGATTCTTTTGCTCTATATCGATATATTTCAGTTTAGATAAATCCAGACCGCCAGAATACGTAATATTTCCCATGCGAAGTATTGGAAACTCACCTTTATCAGAATTAGCTTTACCTGAAGTGCCATACTTAGCTTCTGATACCAAATCTCTGATGCTGCCTTTACGCCAGTTTTTCAGATTAGTACTCGGATCACCAAACATATCCAAAAACACACTTTGTAAAAACTGATCGATGAGCTCAATAGCTTGCTTACGTTTTTTCCGCAGCAAATCTGCCTTATCAAGTATTGCTGCAAGCCTTTCCTGCTTTTCTATTGGAGGTAGCGGAACTTCCAGCGCCCTCAGGGCCTCTAGGCGGATACCTTTTACAGTTGCACCTTTACCCTGTCTCTCAATGTATTTTGCTTGAGACTCAAGGAAACGTATAAGGTAATTCTTATTTATAACCGACTCGTCTTTGATTAATAATGCTTTTAAATCTTGGTTGATTGCCATATCAACGCTTGTTTTGGCAACTTTTCCCAAGGCCATCCTGGTTGGCACCACTACAGTCCCTGCTGGGACAAGAGTAGCCGATGAGTTATTTAAGCCCAGCTCAGTTATGCAGTCGATTGTTTTCTCAAGCTCTGTCGACTTAAAATCTTTTACTGACGCCCACGGGATGCTTCCACCCCAATACTCAGGCACTTGTTTACTTGGCGTACCTCCGCCTTTGATAATTACGAGCTCACCTAAGATCGCCATTAGAGCATGCCCTCCAACTCTTCCAAACCTTTCTGAATCTCGACCTCTAGCTGCTTGATATTATTTAGAATTTCTTTCGGTGACTTATAGCTCTCGGCTTCATATACTTGTTTTGCGTAACGACTGAGTGACAGCTCGTATTTATTGCACACCACTTTTTCACGATTTACCCAAAAGTGTTTTTGAGTTCTGTCGTTCGCTTTTTTGCCCGCCAATGTCTTATCACGAGACTTAAACTGGCGAATCAAGTTCGGCAGATCATTTGCTGCTTTCGGTTGCCGCTTATCGTCCAAGGAAAAACCATCTTCCTCAACGTTATAAAACCAAATATCGTCCGTCTTACCCCCTTTGGTAACAATCAAAATAGCCGTCGACACCCCTGCATAGGGTCTAAAAACGCCGCTGGGCAAACTAATAACTGCCTCTAGCTGATTATCATCAACCAGATGCTTTCGAAGCTGTTCATGCGCTTTAGATGGACCAAAAAGTACACCATCAGGAACAATAATTGCCGCGCGCCCACCAGTTTTAAGCATGCGCATTATCAGTGCGACAAATAGCAGTTCAGTTTTTTTCGTTTTAACAACACGCAGTAGCGCAGGGTCAACATCCTCTTCATCCAGGCTGCCTTTGAACGGAGGATTGGCCAGAATTATATCGAAGGCTTCGTTTGCTGCTTTGGGAAAGCGCTCACTAAACCGCTGGCTAAGGGTATCCTGATAATGAATATCGGGCTCCGCGATGCCATGCATAACTAAGTTCATTGCAGCAATTCGAAGCATTGTAGAATCGAAATCGAAACCATGGAACATATCACGATCTACATGGGCGCGGTGCTCATGAAGAAGATCGCCCAGATAAATTTTCTGCTCGACCTCATCACCTTTTTCATTGGTGATGATTTCAGTTATCACACCGTCCGGAGAGCTGTATTTTTCCAGTAAATATTCATAACTGGTCGCCAGAAAACCTGCCGTGCCACAAGCCGGGTCGGCAATTCGCGAGGTAGCGTCTGGATCGAGCATTTCCACGATCGCACGAATGATATGGCGCGGTGTACGGAACTGACCGTTGATGCCGGCAGTTGTTAGCTTGGAAAGCAGGTATTCGTAAAGATCACCTTTTACGTCAGCACTATCCAGCGGCAGTTCACTGATCATATTGACCGCTTTAACCAGAAGGCTGGGTTTCTGAATCATCAGCTGAGCGTCTTTCATGAACTCGGCAAATAGAGTGCCCTCACCCGCCAAGTCTTTGAAGTGGGGAAATACTTCGTCTTTGACCTTTTTATACATCTGTTCTGCCGGCAAGTGGCGGAACTGCTCCCATCGTATGCTCTGGTGTGACCTGGAGAAACGTGATTTGAATGGTTTTCCACTGCGCTCCGACCGTAATTCATCCCGACGCTCATTCATGTCCAGCATGCGGGCGTACATCAGGAAAGTAACCTGCTCAATAACGGTGAGCGGGTTGGCAATACCGCCCGTCCAGAACTCTTCCCAGAGCTTGTCAATTTTACTTTTAAGTTCACCAGTAATCATATTTGCTTCTCTTTCGTTTCCAACAACTGCCAACTGCGAATGGCTCGATGTGTTAGTGAATATAGGCCTGTGCGACCACCTCGGCCGGGAGGCGCTTCAGTTCTGGCCCGTACCTTGTAGCCCTGGGTGGTGACTTTTCGAATCATGTCGTCTTCGTCTGTGATCGGGATACTGTCATGCTTGGTATTACCCCCTTTCGAGACTCGAAAAGCGACCTCTTCTGTCTCCCTGTCTTTCACCCGCATCGGATATAGGACATCGCCCTCAACATGGTTAAGTCGCAATTTGCGGCAATATAAGTCGCTCATCATTGATTCGGCTCTGATTTATATCGGTTAATCATTCTGAAATTCTCATGGAGGCCGAAAACTTTCTGGCACCAAGATCGATACCAAACCCCTTTACTAGCGTGACAATACTCTGTGCCTGTTCGGCTTCTGGGAAGAGGCCATCAAGACCGTCGTGATGAAGTGCCGTGAATGGCTGATCGTATAACTGGGCTATGCTGATCGTGCCAAACTTTGACAGATGATTCTTGAGCAGTGCGACAAATCGTAACTGACGGCTATTCAGATTGGTGTGATGATCCTGCACAAACTTGGTGAACGTCGCTTCTACAGCTTTTCTGTCCATTCCAATCAGAGTGCGCAATAGCTGGTCCAGACCGGCGCTTGACTCAGGAAAGAAGTCCTTTAGGGCGTCTAGGTCGAGGTTAGGATTTTGGACATGCACCAGTGCGTTGAGCTTCGCAAGCTCCGCCACTGAAACTGGCTCTCCTTTTCTGATTTTTACCAGAACCGGATTTGTTTCGAATAATGGCGTAAGTGTTTCCTCAACCTGCCGACGGAAGATTTGGTAATCGACAGTGATTATTTTAGTTGGCCGGTATTTTGTTTCATACTTCTCAGCATCCTCCCCCATATCTACAACAGGAAGAGGCAGTGGTGCAGGCCCGGACTGTTTATCCTGATAATGGATGATGCCCCGTAGCGCTTTACGCTTAGCATCCAGCTCAGAAAATGTAACATCAGTCCAAAAAGCATCCTGCTGAATTTCCCTGATTGCTTCAGCTTTCGCTCGCACAGGGTTGAGGTGCATATGGAGCTGGCGAACCTTTTCCAGAACTGGTTGCTTTGCCACGTCAAGCTGAGAAGGCGTCGTCAGAATGACTGACTGCAGTTCAGTAAGTTGCTGATCCCAGCGGAGCGCATCACTCTGGCCCTTCACGTCACGCCACTGCATTAGAGGTGCTATCTCGGCGTGCAACAATTGACGAGTTTCTGGCGCAAATTGATTTAGCCGCTTGAAGTCGCTGAGTTGCGACTTAAGCTGCCACTTGTCCCTGACGGCTATACAACGGTCATCGAGAGCATCAATGTCCTCTTTGATGAGACGAATAGTCTGATCAAAGAGCTCCATTTCAGCCCGTTTCAATGCGGCCTCGGCAAGATTGAGTCTAGTTTCAAACAACTTCTCTGACAGCGATTTCCCAGGGCGCCCTTCGTCCTCGGGCGGGTCCATCTCGAAATAGTCAAAGTTGGCCCAGTGGTCAAAAATTAGGAAGTGAGTCTTATCTTTTCCTGGGCCGTAGAGGTCTTCACATAAGCGAGTCCCTCGGCCCACCATCTGCCAAAACTTAACCTTGGACTTGATTGGCTTTGCGAAAACAAGATTAACGACTTCAGGAACATCAATACCTGTGTCCAGCATATCCACTGAAATGGCAATAGTGATTTCATCCGCCGACTTTCCATCAGCTTTTTTGAAATCATCAATTAGCTCTTCAGCGCGCTCATATTTGGAATGAATTACACGGCAGAAGTTACCCCCGTGTTGCGGGTACATTTTTACGAACAACTCTGCCAAAAGCTCTGCATGCCGAATGCTACGCGCGAAAATAATGCTCTTTCCAGGAAGCTGTTCGTCTGCATCCCTTAGGCCGCGTTCCATCAGGTTCCGCAGAATTTCGCGGTTGGTGCCCTTGTTAAAAATAGCTTTATCAATATCAGAAGCTTCAAAATCCAATTCATTTGGGTCAAAGCCTTGATCTTCTAGCTCGGCAATCTGCCCATCCGTCAGAGCATGCCCCTTTATCCCTTCACGCATAAAGCGAGTCGTATGCGTCACTACCCGAAAAGGCACCAGGCTTCCATCCTCTACAGCCTGCTCCAGTGGGTAATTGGCTGTAGGCATTTTATAGTCGCAATCAAACATATTGCAGGTGGACCGGCTAACCATCTCGACGGGAGTCGCAGTGAGGCCCATCTGTCGCGCATCAAAGTATTTGAAAAGATCACCGTAAACGTTGTAGATCGAACGATGAGATTCATCTGCAATGATTAGGTCGAAATAGCCAACGTCAAACTGCTCGAAAATACCCATCATCCCAGGGTAAGTCGCAATGTAGATACGAGAGTTATGCTGAGCTTGTTTCTTGCTGCGCCCGACGACATAAAGCGGTTCTTTCACGAACTCACTGAAGGCATTTTTTGCCTGCTTTCGCAGCTCTTTGCGATCGCATAAGAATAGAACACGTTTAGCCCAGCCTGCATCCAGAAGGCGCTTTGTCAGCGCGATGGACACACGCGTTTTACCAGTACCCGTTGCTTGAACTACGAGAGCCTTGCGGTGTCCTTGGCTGAAACGCTCACTGACTCGGACAATGGCTTCCATCTGGTATAGACGACCAGCAATGTCAGTTTCTATAGGCGTATCATTCAAGCTCTTGCGCTGCACTCGCTGGCTAATAAGATACTGCAGGCTGTCTTTGCTGTAATAGCCATAGAGCTTGCGGGGCACTGAATCCAGTACATCGTCCCATATCCACACGTCATAACCATTCGTGTAAAAAATGACAGGCCGTTGGCCATGCTTCTTTTCCAGAGCATCTGCGTAGAGCTTTCCTTGCTGCCTTCCTTTTTCCGGATTTTCCCGGGCGCGCTTCGCTTCCACAACAGCGAGAGGCTTGCCATTATCGTCCCAAAGCACGTAGTCGCAGTAACCGATACCACTGGGGGTTGGTTGGCCATCTACTTCGTGTTCGACGGTTACTTGCTCTGTATTTTTTCCATCAGGAGCTATGTCCCAGCCAGCAAGCTGCAGCTCGCTATCAATGAGCCGCCGGCGAGTTTGTGCTTCATTGAAGTCCAGCACACGGGTTGCCTTTTCACTCCCCTGTGCGAACGATTGCGCCTTTGGTTTGTCGATCTTGAACTTGAGTTTAGCGGCCTGTCGAAGAGCTTCCTGCTCTGCTTCCTGGGCAGCCTCAAGCTCCTTGAGAGCACTATTTAACTGGGATGCCTGGGACGCCAGTTTTTCCTGTAACGCTTTGTTCTTTTTCTTGAACTCAGACTTGGCACTGGTTCCCCCTGGGGAAGGCGACTGAAAGCTTGGCAGCTCATCAATACTACCCCCTGCTTGCGCCATAAACAGCCAGCTGCCGATGTAGTACGCTTCTTCGACGAGCCATGCAGCATTACTGGCAGAAACCTCTCCTTCATGAGCGGCTTTATTACCATGTTTACGAACGGCATGCAGCTTATCGACAATAACCTTCGGAACGACCGCGATAAAACTGGCGTTCGTCAGCCGATCCATAAAATTGGCACTGGGCTCCACAGGCAGTGTTAGTTCGTTATATATAACGCCAACCAACTTCTCCACATAACAGCGTAACTTGACGAGCGAGCTCTGTGGGTCTGAATACGCGTAGGCCTCTGCGTATCCGCCAAGATCTGCAAGCGCTGGCCACTGTGTTCTGAGGTACTCAAAGTTCATAGACTTCATGTCATGCTGCCTGTAATAACTTCTTACTAATCAGATATCGTGCCAGTTTGAATCCCGGCTCGCCTCTAGGCTAATCCATGCCCCATTGCTTGAGCCAGTTGTTGAGGGTCTGATGGTTGGTAAGCCCCAGCAGTTTGGCTGCTTTTCCTTTTTGCCCTGCCGTCGCATCTAACGCTTTTTCAACATAGTAACGTTTTGTTTTATCTATAATTTCGTTGATATCTATACCTTGGCGAACGTCAATCTCTGACGTATCACGTTGGCTTTTCTCCGGTCGTTGGATCATTGCACGCTCTAAATGTTCAACATCGAGCTCACTACCATCTGACCAGATGGATGCCCTGAGTAGAGTGTTCCAAAGCTCCCGGATGTTGCCCGGCCAGCGCTGATTTTCTATAAAATTTATTGCGGATTTAGAAATATTTTTACTTAGGTAGCCCGGTTGAGTTTGAGCCTCGTCATTAAGCTGCTCCATGAGAACCTCAGCTAGGAGCGGAATATCCTCCAGCCGTTGCCGCAACGGTGGTAATTGGACAATTCCAATCGCGAGGCGATAGAACAAGTCTTCACGGAAGTCGCCCTGCTCAATCATCGACAGCAGATCTCGATGCGTTGCAGCGATGATTCGAACGTCGACTCTGTGAGGTTTGCTATCACCCACGGCCGTGATCTCGTTTTTCTGAAGCGCCCGAAGAAGCTTAGCCTGAGCGGCAAGTGATAACTCGCCAATTTCATCCAGAAAGAGCGTGCCTCCGTCAGCCTCATCAAAATAACCTTTACGGTTAGAATCGGCCCCAGTAAAAGCCCCCTTACGATGGCCGAATAATTGAGAGTCGATAAGCGTTTCCGGAATTGCGGCACAGTTCACCGCAACTAAAGCTTTGCCCGAGCGCATGGAAGAGCTGTGTATTGCCTCAGCCATAACTTCTTTACCCGTGCCGGTCTCACCCTGAATAATAACCGGCACACTTCGAGCCGCTAATTTTTTAGCGAGTTCTACCGCCTCCTGCATCGCAGCGGACTTGCTTTGAAGATGTTCAAAGTGAACGTCTATCTCTGGCGTTGAGGATGCAATGGCCCCCAGATAACTATCTTGACGGCCCAAATATTCTAGTGAAATATCAAAGGGGAGCTCAACAACAGATAGGCCACTTTGCCGCGAAGTTTGGACAAGCTTGGTGTCGTAAACACCCTTACCCAGCAGCAACCAATTTGCGATCATAGCCGGTGTGCCGGACGTGAGGTTGAGGGTAACCTTGGTTTTTTCGTTCGAGAGGGCCGCCAGCTCCTCCCGACATACTGAATAGATACTCGGATAATCGATGGGGCTTTCTAGGTAGCATTCCCGGAATGAGATCGTAGCTTTACGTTTTTGGCTCGCCAGTTTTTCCCTTAGCCAACCTTCGAATCCTGGCAATTCGTCAGACCAGTCATTAACAAGTATCCGAATTTCGTCAAAAGGCCAGTCAACCCCTAAAGCTATTGATGCCAATGCGCCCAGAAGCCCCTGGCCCTCAGCATCAAGATCGTGACGGCCTAACCAGGTAAGTAAAATCTGCTTTTTGAACAAAGGTAAACTCCCATTCATAAACGCTAAAGAATTTACCAACTAATAGGCCGAATGTCTGTTGAGCTCTGTTATTACATTTAGCCTAAAAGCTCGCCTTGTCCAGACTCAGAACCGGCAACAATATCCAGTACCTGATTCAGGAACATTCGTGCCTCTGCCGGCTCTGTCGACTTTCGCAGGTATTCGGGAATCAATTCCACAAATTCAGAAGAAGACACAGGTTCATGCTCCACCAGCGCCTCGATCATCGCCGGACGCAGCAGCAATCTACCGTTTAGAGTATGAGGGAATTTCTTAGCAATAATGTTTGAACCAAAGGCTTCGAGCCGACCTCGTAAGCCCGAGTCGCTATTTAGCACTTCAGAGACTTCAGAGACTTCATCCCTATTGTCCACTCCAGAGACATCAATCTCTTCGACAGATTCAGCATCAAGCTCAAAAGGTTCTGCATCAGTTAGCGCAGCAGTTTTCAGCTCATGCAACTCCCGGATGATCGGTTCAAGTTCACCTTTGGGGTTGCTGAACCAATCAGTCGACCAAATACGGCGTATCCGCCAGCCAAGCCGCTCCAGAACTTCCTGCCTCAGGCGATCCCGATCGCGGGCCGACTTGGCAGAGTGGTAGGTCGCACCGTCGCATTCGATTCCCATCAAATAGCGCCCCGGTTTACCGGGATCCTTTACGGCCAGGTCGATGAAGAACCCTGCAACGCCTACTTGTGCTTCACTCTCGAAGCCAGCCTGGTGAAGCGCTTCGATGACGGAGACCTCAAAATCACTATCTGGCGCTTTACCGGTGAAAAGCGGTGTTCCATCCATGTTCCCCTTCTCGGCATAATCCAAGAAATTTCGAAGGGCAATGACACCACGCTTCGCCGTCTCCGAAATCAATATGTCGTCTGAGCGCATGGAGCTGAAGATGTGCATCCGTTTCTTTGAACGGGTAAACAGCACGTTCAAACGCCGCCAGCCCACGTCTGAGTTAATTGGGCCAAACCGCTGATAGACTCGTCCACCCACTTCGCCAGGACCATAGGTACAAGAAATAAAGATCACGTCCCGCTCATCACCCTGAACGTTCTCCAGGTTTTTGATGAACAGGCCATCTTCCATGTTACGAAGACCATCGACAGCATCAGCTACCGCGTCGTTGGCTTTGCACTCCTCCTCCACTGCACGCTCTATTTGCTCGCGCTGCTTTGAACTCATCGCAACAATGCCAAGCGACTCATTGGAGTGATTGAGCGCATGCTTCACAACGGCTTTTGCTACAACACTCGCTTCCTCGACATTGTATTGGTTAACAAACCGCCCACCTTTGACATAATTGAACTTAACGCCGTACTCCAGAGACTTGGCGTGTGGAGATGGGAAAATGACGAGATCATTGTTATAAAAATTTCGGTTCGAGAAGGCGATCAGACTCTCGTGCTGTGAACGATAGTGCCAGCGCAGACGTCGCATTTTGAAAAGAGGCATGGCTGCATCCAGAATGCTGTCTGTCTGAACCAGCGCGGCACTTTCATCATCATCGTCGTTCATATCCTGACGGTCGAAAAAGCTGGTAGGTGGCAGCTGCTTTGGATCCCCTACAACCACAAGCTGTGCACCACGAGCGATAACGCCGAGCGCATCCTCTGGCTTCACCTGGGAAGCCTCATCCATCACGATCAAATCAAACTGGAGGTGACCAGGCTTGAGATAGTGGGCTGCAGACATCGGCCCCATCATGAAACACGGCTTTAACGCCAGCAAAGCGTTACTTGCACGGTTAACCAACTGACGAATGGGAATGTGCCTTGTCTTTTTCCCAAGCTCGTTCTCAATCAATGCCATTTCCGTATATTCAGACTTCCGGCCTCCGGCATTCCCCCCGGGGACATGACGTTCAGCCAACGCACTGGCAATTCGCTTGCGTTGCAATTTCTTCAGTTTTTGGTCGTAATCCCGGAAGGTGCTTTGGATCGCCTCTTGGCCTTTGCCAGAAACGCGAGAAAGGTGCGGCCGCGCTGAGAGGATCTCTCTGGACAGCTGATCAAACACCGCCAAATCCAAGGCTTCGCCTGCGCTTTCAATGTCGAGCTTTCCGCTGGTCACCATACGCCAAAGTGGTTCCAGCCCTCGCGCTTGCATTTCGTTTCGTATGCGAACGAAGTTGACCCAGTCATTCAACCATTCCGGCTTTTGTATCGCTGAAAGATTCCGTTGCCAGAGCTCGTCGATTTTCCATTCAGCGCTGGTAAGCCACTGAGCGGGGTTAAGTTCAGTCCTGCTCTTGAACTGTTCATAGGTCTCTTCCTGATCACGCCATGCGGCGAGATAACCTCCCGCTTCAGCTTTCAGATGTTCATACTCTTCATGAGTTTTGATGGAGAGTATAATCCGCCTCAGTGGTTCAAACCGAAGCTTACGCCGAACATAGCTGGCAAACTCCAGCGTCTCACGAATGGACTCAACGGCTTCTTTATTGTCGGCATTTGGCCCAACCGACAACACAACCTGAGGCGCAAAAAGGTCTTGAAGGAGGCTGCTCTCTATAAACCGTGACTGATCTTTTTGCAGCGTTCGAAGCTGGTTAACACGACTTTCTACTTCCTCAACGGTGAGGTCATTGTGTTTAAACCATTGCTGAATTGTTCGAACCCCGGCTTTCAGGCGCCTGTGCTCTAGTAGCAGTGACCCTTGTTCACCGGTGAGGCTGCCGTTTCGACCGAGCTCTTGATCGATGTGTGGAAGTACGGTCTGAATCTCATCCAATACGGCAAGTGTTTTTCGTAGCTCTCCTGTGAACCCCTTATTTTCAAGTTGCTGGACGCCCTTGAACAGCTTCGCATCAAGACAAAGGATGCATTCCCCAATCGCAACGGACTTACCAAAACCGATTCCGTATGTACTACGGACACTCTTGTACCATTCTCTAAGACTCTTCAGGCCCACAACGTTGGTTTCGAACCCTTGAAACTCGGGACCTATTTGACGCTGATAGAGCTCTGAATCGAAGGCCTCCAGGCCAGCTGCATATTCACTTGCTTCTTCAATAACTGCGCTGAGCTCTGTTACTTTCAGGTATGGCTTACTTGCCAAAGCCTTTAGCTGCTTGCGAGCTTGCCACCAGTCACCAGAGAACCACTTCCCCATCCCTCCACGCAGTATTTGGGCCTGAATAACCTTTAGCTCCCGCGAATCAGGTAGCTTCTCAAGATCAAAACGTTCGGTGATTGCTTCTCGTAAGGGTCGCAAATGATGCAGTTTCGCTTCGAGGTCTTTTATAGTCGGATCGATCTCATCTTCGTCAAAATGCGAAGAGCGCTTACTAATCAACTTACTATCAAGTTCACCAATCAGCTCAATCATCTTGGTTGCAGCAACAAGACCCTCGACAGTCGGGCCAAAATGCTCGCTCAATGGCGAGGGCAACGCAGATCCTAATTCCTGCAACTGACGGTGAAGGGGCGCCAGCACAGACTCAATCTTCTCAAGTTTTATTATCCCCCGAACAATCTCCGAGAAACTTTCTCCAGACTCTGCACCTGTAAGCTGGTGTATATCTGGGAATGCAGGTAAAGCCTCGCCTTCAGAAAGTGTCGATAGTTTTTCTGCGAAGATGTCATCTGACAGTTCCTCGTAGCTTTCCTGAATTTCGCGGTGAAGATGCAGCAACGCCTCAACTTCAGACTGAGTTTGCAGATCGAGTCGGTCAAGTGCCTGGAACAGCTCTTTGCAGGAGAGTTCGGGTAAATCGCAAAGGTCCAAAGCCAATGACTCGCAGCTGCCTAAACCCGATAGACTCGAATTATCAAACTTTAAAGCTTGTACGATTTTCTGATTCTGCGCCCTCAACAGTTCTAACGACTGCTGCCATCCCTTTAGAATGTAGACTATGTGCTCTGAGTCGAAAAGCTGAATCGCTGTACTCTCAACCCCAGACCAAGGGTGGTCATGAAGACTCGCATCCTGCCCGACCTGCTCTATCATCGCGCGATAGATTTTCTGAAATTCACTGACCTGATCAACCAGCTTCAACCGATTCACCTCGGTAAGCTCACCTCCGGATAGGCCAGTAATGTGAACATCGGTCGGGTTTATCTCTAACTTTTGACGATAACGCGCAGCTCCACTTAAGATTTCGTGGATTGTGCGATTCGTTTTAGCCCAAGGCTCGTTAATCTCCTTCGCATAGCTGTTGAGGCGCTCCTTGTACTCTTCGTAGCGAGTGATTTCTGCGTCAATGTTCTGCGTAGAGATTAGATGCTTTTGTTTAACAACACGGGCACTGATATCGTCAAGCACCTTTCGTTTTTGCGATTTATGACTATGAAGTTCAAGACAGAAATCGCCTAGTCCAGCCTTATCAAGGCGGGCTTTCACCACATCGAGAGCCGCCATTTTCTCCGCGACGAATAAAACTTTCTTCCCACCCAGCATGGCAGCAGCAATCAGGTTGGTTATTGTTTGAGACTTACCCGTTCCCGGAGGGCCTTCAATAACCAGGTTTTCACCATTTATTGCGTCAATCAGTGCGCTATGCTGTGAACTGTCAGCGTCGTCGATTAATGGATACAAATCATGGATCTGTTCGACCTCGTCAATGTAATGCTCTCCAACATTACCTCGCCCCCCACCTGAACTGTTCTCCGAGCTTTTGAAAAAGCGTTGGACAATCGGATGCTGGATCAGGCTTCGATCATCGAGCGGCCAGCGTGCTGGGTCCAAGTCCAGATACATCAGCATCTTGCCGAAATTAAGAAGAGCAAGCGCACCATAGCGCCGGACAGACCAGTTTGGTTTCGTAGCCTTTATCAGTGTGGCAACATGATCTAGATAGTCTTCTGGAGACTCATCTTCACCTACTTCCGGAAGTGCAAGCCCGAAATCAAGAGCGAGTTTTTCTTTGAGAGACAGATTCGGGAGGATGTCTTCACCGGTATAACTCACGGTGTACTGATAAGTTCCGCTGCCTGAATCCAGTTTTCCACGACTGAGGTGCACCGGAATCGTGAACAGCGGCGCAAGCCTGGTTTTTGAGGCATCGTCGTTCTCTGCCCATTCCAAAAAACCTAGCGATAAGTAGAGGATACTGGCGCCCATTTCCTCTATCGCGGTCTGTGCTTTGCTCTTAATCGCACGCAGTCTGGATTCCATCTCTGGCGGATAAAGCAAAACCTGGATCGAATCATCTTGGTGCCTCTCCTCACCCGGCGCATCCTCTTCACGCGGCAGCTCATAGCTAACGTCAAAGCGGAGAGCTTTGGCCCACTCCCTCGCATCGGGACTGGGCTTTAACTGCCGTTCTTCACCACTATCCTCGTCAACCTCAAGGTAGCCATACTTAATCAATTGTTCCCGGGTGGGAGGCGGGACGGGCTTAAATTTGAGTTCGCGGTCGGCAAGAAGTTCGTCGCAGAGCTGATTGGGAACTTCATCAATAATCCTTAGCGCTGCGCCCTTCTGCTGGATAGGAAAATTCAACAATCTGTTTCGAGCTGTAAGATCCAGAAGCTTTTTACGCATGAGTTCTAACGACTCAAGCACGAAAGGGTCTGCCGAGTTAAGGAAGTTTTCCACTATTTGATGGTCTTTTTCTCTAGTCATGGATTCGCTCACTTCCGTTATTTTTCTCGATTTTTTGACTATAGACTCATGGTTTTGGATCAAACCAGCTAGTGGAGGAAGCACGTCCTCAGTGACTTTTGAACCGTGATCAGACGAACCCATGAGCTGCTCAACCCGGCGCTTAAGTTGTTTCGCTGCGTCAGTTTTTCGAAATTGCGACTCGAAGAGAACGGCTTCAAGCAGGACTTTGTCCTGCGTGTTAGCGTTAACAAGCTTACTTAATCGGGAAATATCTAATGCGAGATAAGGCCGCCGCTTCATAATGCCCCTGTCACTGCTTAGATTATATAGTTAGGTTGCCACCAAAATGTCATCTTCCACCACAGCATAGCAAGGATGTGACAATCTCTAATTTGAAAATATTGCCTGCGCCCCGTCTCGCGCCTTTCAGAAAAATAGCAGCGCGTTTACATGGTCAATCCTCGATAAAATAATCGATATCAACCTGCTTCACTTCAAACACCTCTTTCACGTTTACCCCGAGGTTATTCTCGATCATCAGCTGAGCCAGCTCGCGGCCATCAAGCAACACAACCTTCATATCCAACCCTGCTGCAGCCTCTCTCGCTCCTACGGAAAAATCAGAAGTGGTTAGAAACACACCTTTTCGTGCTCGCTGCCGGGTCAAGGCGCCAATAAATTTGTCTATTTCAGGGCGGTGTACGGTGTTGGCCCAACGCTTGGCTTGCAGGTATATAGTATCAAGACCAAGCTTATCCTCCTTGATGATGCCGTCGATGCCGTCGTCGTTGGTGGCTTGGGTAGCCTGCCCGGCTTCTTTTCTGGAGCCTCCGTAACCCATGGATATCATCAGATCGACGACTAACTTCTCAAAGAACGATGGGGAGGCACTCCTCACTGTTTCCAAGACTTCATCGGCAAGGCTTTCCATAAGAGACATGTGCGCGGCGGCCAACTGTTCATCGGGTGTTTCGTTGCTTACCTCGGTAATTTCGGGCTGTTTAATAGCACTCACATTAACGCCACTCTTCTGAGTGTGGAACTCTTTAAACTCTGGAAATTTTTTCAACCAAGCGACACTAATGTGTTCAGGACCGTTTTCTAAAACGTCCAGCCCACGTTCAGTGATTTGCACCATGCCCCGTTGCGGAATGGTAAGAAGCCCAGCCTTATTGAGATATGTCCTGGCCCATCCGGTTCGATTGTTAATAACTGTTTGGTGGCCTGACGGTAATCGCACCCCTCTTTCTTCATCTGTCAGGCCAAAGGCATCTTTCACGATATCCCGCACATCAGCCAAAGATCTGGACTCGCCATCACCTACCGACTGGAGAACTGGTCGCATTACTGTTTGAAAATCAGGGATCGCCATGACCTTTACTACTCCATACCAAAATTTTGTAGCTACTCAGAATCCACGAGCTCGAACAATTCGCCGACTTCGCATTCGAGATAGCGGCACAAAGCCTCAATGACTTCGAGCTCTACCCTACTGGCCGTTTCGTGATACAGCCGGGTAATTGTGCCCCGGTTTACGCCTGTTTCCCTCGCCACATCAACGATTTTCACTTTCTTCTCGCCCATCAACTTCGACAGATGGCACTTAATCATTTGGCCCACCAAAGAACTATTTAACCTACAGAAGATCAAAAAGACTTGCTAAAGGTCTTTAAGGGTGCATAATGGTCTTCAGGAGGTCATTTTGAGTCGCTACTCATGCGGTTTGCCCTCCAGCACCCGAAGATAGCAAAGGAACAGCCCTATGTCACAGGTATACCTCACAACTGAAGAGTTGGCAGCGCGCATCAAATACGACGTCCGCACCATTCGTGAACGCCTTAAAGATTCCGTATTGATCGAGGGCATTCACTATATTCGCCCATTTGGTGGACGAAAAATTCTCTACATCTGGGATGTAATTGAGCAAGACATGCTTGGCCATTCAGCCAATCACGCTTTCAGCGTGCCAATGGCTGGTGGAGGTGTCTGCCGTGGGTAAGGTCGTAGAGCGCCCGGAAACGGGCAAGCTATTCTTTGACTTCCGTTATGCCGGCAAGCGTTGCCGAGAGCAAACCACTCTCGATAACACACCAGCAAATCGCAAGAAACTTGAAAACATCCTCAAAAAAGTCGAGGCCGAAATTACGCTGGGATCCTTTGAATATCACACTTACTTCCCAAACAGCCCTCTGGCACAACAATTTACAAAACAGGCCGAGATCCAGAAGGCTCTGGAGGCTCACGACACACCTGTCTTCGAAGCGTTCTCGCAGGACTGGTTTGGGGAAATGAAAATTCAGTGGCGCCAGTCCCATATTTCAACGATCGAGGGCACATTGAGAAATTACCTAAATCCTTTTTTTGGCAAAAAAGAGGTTGGCCACATCACTAAAAAAGACATCCTCGAATTCCGGGCCTCACTCGCCAAAGTTACGACCCGGAGCAAGAACAGTCTTTCCGCCAGTCGAGTGAACAAAATCATGACGCCTTTGCGCATGATCCTTAGAGAAGCGGCCAACCGATTTGAGTTTATCTCACCGTACCACGGGATTAAATCCCTACGAGTTCCCCGCACGGATGTTGAGCCATTCAGCATTGATGAGGTAAAGCAGGTCATCGACACCGTTCGGCCTGATTTTCAAAATTATTACATCGTGAGATTTTTCACAGGTTTGAGAACAGGAGAAGTCGACGGCCTTCAATGGGAGCATGTGGATTTTAAACGCCGACAGATTTTGGTTAGACAAGCATTGGTTGAAGGCCGCTTGGAGTACACCAAAAACGACGGCTCATTCCGCACGATTGAGATGTCGCAGTTGGTTGTTGATGCCATGCTGGATCAGCAGAAGTCTACCGGCGGTAAAAACTTTATTTTCTGTACCCGAACCGGCAGTTCTCTGAGTCACCGCAATGTGACGAAGCGAGTCTGGTATCCCTTGCTCAGCTATTTGGGCTTTCGCAAACGTCGGCCGTATCAGACCCGCCATACCGCAGCCACGCTTTGGCTAGCCGCGGGTGAGAACCCTGAGTGGATTGCTCGTCAAATGGGCCACACCACAACCGAAATGCTGTTTCGCGTTTACAGTCGATACGTTCCGAACCTGACGCGCAAGGATGGCAGCGCGTTCGAGCGCCTGTTGATTGCAGAGTTCGAACCCAAAACAACTAACGCACTGGAAGAGGTGAACACTGATGAAGCCTAATTCCATTTACACGGGCTACTCTAGCCGCCAACTCATTCCAGCCGAGCGTCGAACTCTTCGAAATCTGGCCAGCAGTCTGTGCCAAGCCATGGGCATTCCTCAGCAGGATCACCAGCTCATTGCGTTGCTAGGTCTTGGTAGTGAACGCAGCAATCTTGAGGCCATGGGAACCTGGGTGTACGGCGAGCTAACAAAAAACCATCTTGAGGTTGGGCGCGACTCACTCCCTATGCTCATCCGTCGACTTCAAGATCTCGAAGACGGCTGGAGGTACCTTTAATGCTTAATAGCCCAGATTCAAAGCTTCGCTTGGCCTACTGGCGGGACGACTTTACCGTTCTAAATGTGCGGCAGGTTTTCGTAAAACCTCTGAACACGAGCGTGACAGAGCTGCTTTTGTATTGCCGTGGACGTCACACTTTGGGCTACCTAACGCAGTCCCGAGAGCCCTTTGACGGGCTTCCTAAGCCGGGCGACAAGGTGAACGCGACGCTGCGAATCGCTCGACCTGACAGATGGCGTCTATTTGTCCAGTTAATTCAAAAAGTCTGACACCGGCGCATGGCAGGCGGAAACGTTACACCGCTTGCCATGCCACCGATTCGATCGATCCTAGGCATAAGCTTTATTCAAACACTCTCGTGATCCGGTTAAGCCCCTTCAAACTCCGTCAAAACGCGACTATCCTTATCGCCCATCGTAAATTCTGTCCGTAATTTACCAGTGACGATCAACGCAGACACCAGCGCAAACCTGAACGCCCACCAAAAGGCGTCGTGATTCTTCTCTCCCTCTTTACTGTATTGAACCAAGCAGTCGAGTTCTTCGATGTAGAGATGTGAACGGCCATCGACACCGAGTCTCGCGTTAACGTCCTCCACGGTATTGATTGAGACAGCAGACAACGGCAGGTCGTATCTGGCTGCCCAGTACTTTCGGATTCGGCTCTTTTCAGCGCCAGGTAGACAGTTGACTCTTAACCTCAGCCGCGTCCTCAGACCTAACCTTTCCAAAAGTTCTTTATATTTTATTTGATTATCGATTGACCGCACCTTGATTCTCGCTCGAATTCGCTGACTATGCTCAAGAATCATTCGCATTGTGTCCTGCGCTTCTTCTGGACTTTCTTTTTCCCACGCCAATAGCGTTGCATACCACAACGCAGAGTATTTTCGGCCAGTTGGTGTTCTCGGTGGTGCTATAAACCCTCTTAACTCTGGATATCCCGCAAATGGATCTTTCTGATCAAACGATCGTTTGACGCCCATCGTCTCGGCGGACATCCGAGACCGCTTCGGTATAGCCCCAATAAATGTATGGTCAGCGGTGGGATCTCTTTTTCGGGAAGTGCGCATACTCATCAGAATGTTCGCATTGCTCATCCAGCGCACAGCATCTTTAATGAGCACGTTCAATTTCGAAGCTGCCACCTCCAAACCCCTGGGCTGATACTCCCCAGCTAAGTTTTGGATTATTTCTTCTGTATAGTAGGCCAGCTCATAGGCCGCTAAAAGACGCTCCTTAGGGTGCCAAACTTCTTCTTGCAGTGCGTCTGTGTCGACAACGCATGAGGGTCGCTCGATCAAAAAGGGCAACTTCTTAAGTGTGGTTTTTCGCCACTGTATAACAAACAGATTGCACACGTCCGCAGCGTAAAATTGGTGCTCTACTTTCTCCCGATTTCGATTACGGTATTTTTCTACGGCATCCCGGCCCTTGCCCAAGAGGGCAGACTGGCTTGCAACTGAAAGCTCAGGATTTCTTCTGTCCCAAAAATAGCTTCGTACAAGCCAATCCAGCAAATGGCTGTATGAGCCCAGAGTTTCTCGAACAGAAGCGTGACCGGCCCACATAGAGAGTACTGACAGCGGACACGTGCTATGCGGCGCACTCACCAATTCAGCCAGAAACTCCCCGGTATGCGGCAAAAGCGGTTTCCCTTGGGCGCCATAAATCCAAGACTTCGGCAAATGCTTTTGAAATTTAGTTTCCATCAGACGAAGGAATGTAATACTGACAAAGGAGTGCCTTAAGTTATGAAACCGAGAGCGGTCATCTCCAGTCACAAATTGAATCGTCTTAGTAATAATGTCGAAGACGACGCCTTCATCAAAAGGCTCTCCCGTTGCCATGTCTTTCGCAAAAAAAGCGTGATGAGCCGCACTCCCAACCATCCTGTCTTTGCGCCGACGATAAAATGACTTCAATAGCTCCAGCTCCGTGTCATCTAACAATAGCCACAACGGCAGTCGACGGGTTCCACACCAAGACTTGATGTTGGTCCACTTATTTGGCCGAACCAGCAATTCGAAATTCGAGATGCTTTCATTGTCAAAGCCATCGAAGTCTTTTATTAACCGGCTCCACACCTCACTGCGGCGAAGACCGCATCGATACCCCAGAATCAAAATCAGCTCATAGATATCAGACAACTCGTCTTTTGGACGCTGCCTAAGGAGTTGTTTTGCCGCATCGTATTCTCTGGGAGTGAGGATACTTGCATCGACATTATTCGACCCTGAAATGCGGTCAAACTCGACTGCCGGCACGTTGTAATTGACGGTTAAGAACCGAAAAAATTGAGCCAGTTGTCCAGCATCTGCTCCGGCCATTCCCGAACCGTAACTAAAACTATTATCATAAACGTCCTGCCACTGATCACTGTCCATCGTGCCTGGGTACATGATCGCGCTGGCTTGCGCCACGAGCGGTTTACCAATTCGATCAAGGTATCGAACGGCGGTCGCCGCTAACCCTTTTCCGCTGCTACCTCCCTTTTCCAGGTACGCGCAAGCCCAAATAATGAGCAACTGCATGATGGGTGTTAACGCATTTTCTGTATAAAATACTTGAACGGCTGAAAGGATCTTCTTTTGTTCAACAGGTTTTTTAGTGCCCTGTTTTTTCTCATTCATTATTATTTTTAGCCGACGAAACAGCGCCATCTGATCAGGAAATTCGTCGTTTGCACCCGTTGGGGTTAGCCCAAAACCCTGTTTATGGGAAGGCATTTCCCCCAATTCACTAATAACGCTCTTATACGTCTCTTTAGGGTGTTCTCCCGAAATCAGTCTCAAAAAATTTGTTTCCGAAACGGACTTACCGAGTTTTGGACTGCGGAGATAATGCGCAAGCACAGTGGGCATCTGCTGTGCAGCGCGAGTTTCAGCAACGCTGATCAGTCGGCTATGACTGGCCTTTCGTAGACCCCTCGCTTTGCTCAGCATATCCGTGTATCGCAGTAACAGTGTTTTCGCGGAGAAACTCCCCTGACCTTTTACCTCTAAGGGCCAAGAGGTACCCCCTCCCTTCTGATGCCAACGATCAGACCAGCGCTGCAAAAGAAGTTGAGTTATAGGCGCCGGAAAAAACCGGCGGCGATCATCAATATCCTTGAGATCCTCTAAAGGCTCAGGCTCTAGATCCAGCCAAACCAAACCGCTACGAACACTGCATCCCCGTTGAATCGAGGCCGGCAATAAGCTAAACCAGTAGGGTGATAGGCAAGCCGAATCCATTAGACAGCTAAAAAGTAACTGCCCGGCGTCTCGGTTCTGAGGACTCAGCTCATCATCCGACATTGGCGTGTGCAGATCCTTCCAAAATGCATCGTATAAGGCATTCCCACCGCCTAGCTTTGCGTACGATTCAGGCGTGAACAACGACTGTTCAGGCAGTGCCACAGTGATTGGCGCCGGAACTTTCAGTCGCCATGCAAGAGTTCTGCTGCCCTTCATCAGACCTTTTATTAAAAAATTATGCCGGTTTCTGTATGAATGACCTCCCCGGCCATCCAAAACTTTCTCTAGGAGGCTCTCCATCTCGCTATCTGAAAGGAATACGTCCTGGTCGCCCCGGTACAGTGCCGGATAATTTTCTCTCAGGCGCGCGATAACCACGTCTTCGTCTTGGGCGCGGTTCGTCGCTCGATCTATAGCTCGTTGCTGGTCCCCGAATACGGGGTCATCTTTGGGATTTAGAACCTTCGCGCGCTTGGTCGTCCAACCGATCCAAACTTCCGCTTCGGTCGTCATACAGCGCCCCTAATCGAAACAAACTTTTGCACCTTCAAGAGATAGTTCAGCGCAGCTCGCACCACCTCGCAAAACTCCATCGGGTCCACGCAGGAGTATTTACCCCAGGGCTCTCCGCCGCTGTCCCAATGCCCCATGAAATGGTCAACAAAAGCACCCGTAACCCCCTGCCCCTTCAACTCCGTTCGCAGCCAATGCCGATTTAGATTCAGTGGCATCGGGTACGCCCATTTAAGCTGCTCTGTCATGGTTTTTGGTGTGATGTGTATAGGTGCGAGGTCCAGCGACAGATAAAAAAGAAAAGGTGCATTTTGTCGCGCGAGCAGCCCATACCATTCAAGTTGAGACCTTAACCAATCGAGATGAGCCTTCACGTAAATAAGCTGATTGAGGAGTTCATCGGCCAGCGGAACTATTTTTGAATGGCCAAAACCGTCACTAGTTTTATCGGCAATAACCAACGTTCTATCTTCAAAATCAATGTCTGATTCGCGGCTGATGGGGTCCCATACCGAACGATACCCAGTGCCATACATTAGAAATAGGAGAGAGTAGTTCATGAAAGAGTTATGAAACCGGACGAGCCCACCTGGTGACGTAAGACTGTCACGATCAGCTTCGAGTTGACGCGTTAAATCAGAGACTAAGGAACGATGCGACTTTGAAATTAACACAAGATCGCTGCCAACCGTGTCGTTGAACATGGATGTCTGCGCCTGAAATTTAGCGCCCGGTTCCGGAGGGAATTCATCCGCCCATTCGGCTGTCACCTCTGCATACAACCTCTCGAGCGCGCCTTTCTCAACGCTGTGATAATAGAGTCCGGCGGAACTGGAAGAGGAAATTTTTTGGCCCGCAATCAGAATGGCTTCAACGCGGTCACCACCCTTTTGTAACACCGCTGACTGTAGATGACTCTCCACGCGAAGCTGCGTGATTCGAGTGGATTGGCCCTTGCGCAGCTTCACCAGCACGTCATGTATTCCGATTGAAATATTCTCATGCGTGTTCGCCGGGAAAATACTGACAGAACGTTTTTTGCATTTATCCAGCAACGGAGTCGTCACTTTTGCAATCCATTGCCAGAAAATCTGAGGAATCGGCAAACCTAAACGTCCGTCGTGTTCACGCAAAACAGGCTTCCACTCTGCTGAGCGTTTACGGCGTTCCTCTGGCCGAATAACGCCAGACACAATCGATTGCTGACTGACGTCTATGAATACATCGCTAGGCGTCAACGTGCCGGGTAGCTGTTCCGTTTTGTTCACAAAGCGCGTCGCCATGATTGACGTCAGTGGACGGCCAGAGAGCAATAGTATGAGCATGACGATGGCTACATGCGGGTCACTCGATAGCCGCTCATAAACTTCATTCAGCCAGCGCGAGACCTCGTTATCTGTCAGTGTTTCCCAACGCCCCGGCAATTTCTGAGCCGCACGACGCCGGTGAGCCTGCTGACTTTTGGATCGGATGACGGCGCTCTGAACACTGTCCCCTAACTGCGGTAGAACCGGCTTATCACTTTGCCAAAATGTCGGCCCGTCATTGAGCTCATCAATACTGTTACCGGCGAGATAGTGCTCTGTTTCTCTCTGTTCTGTTAACTGGCGTTCATTGCGAACCATTTTAATGGCAGGGTCGTCGATTTCCGTGTCTGGATCGCTCTGAATTTCAACGTACGTGGCATAGAGTTTTGGTGGCTCGCGCTGCTTTAACTCTCGACCGCTAATCGCACGGCTTTTTCGCTGCTCTGCGTAGTAGGCAAAATATCGTTCCAACCCGCTGAAACCTCGATGTGAGTTCTCGTCAGACGTTCTCGAATCGAAACCTTGGATCAGCTCGTCCAGTCGATCAGTTAGCGCTTCCACACTTTCAAACTGTCCATCCAGGTAAACCATGGCCTCATCGCTCAACCTACGTACAGCCCGCCATGCCTCATTCAATCGCGCATCCAGCTTATGTTGTTCCTCAACTTTTTTTGTCTCGTTATCGTCGCGCGATTCGATTCTCGTGACCCAGTGATCGGTGCAAACAACCAACCAAACAATGAGTTTTTTCCGTGTCTCCAAAAGTCTCTCCTTCCCACTGCTCGCCAGTAGACCCGCATGCTGGGGATATTGAGTTTTCAAGCCACTGATGCCTCTGACGTCTTCTGTAAGCACCAAAAATTCGCCAATTGCCTCTGCGTTTCTCAGCGAGTGAACCGCTTCGCCTATAACGGCTTTAGGGAAACGGTCGGGCGACAGCGCTTCGAGGTCGTCCAACAATTCGTCCAACAGCCCGCAAATGGACTGGATCTCATACCAATCGCCTCTAGGGCGAATAATTCGCCTCAACAGTTCAACAACCTCGACATTTAGCTGATTATTCATCACCAACACCCTTCAACATCTCTATTTGCGTAAAAGCTGATGTCACAACTGTTTGGTTTTGTGGTTTTGTCCGTCGATCGAGGCCAGTTAACCGCTCGACCCCACTTTTTGTTCCAAGATGGCTTGAAAGCTCTAAGAGCTTTTTGTTATCCAAGGCTCCCCAAAGCGCGAAGACTGATGGCCCAGCTGTTGACAGATCTAGCCCGTAGACAACCTTTTGCAGAAGCGCGACTTGGAGTTGAAATTGATAAAATGTTTCTGGCACGTGTTTGAGTTGCTTTGGCATGATCAGAACAGGAATCTCAGTTTCTGCCGACAGCCTCCCAATGAGGGGACTCAAATTATTTGACAAGATTAGACGATATTCCCGGTGATTTTTTATAACCCAAGGCGGGTTCATCGCAAAGAGCAGAATTACGGCCTCGGGTGTCAGGCAACCGGGATCCTTAATCGCGGGAATTTGCGACATCAGCACAGCTGCGATTCTGCTTGGAATGCCATCCTGGGGGCGCAACTCGGAAGCTTTCACATACCGAAAAGTGGCATGGCGTAGAAATTCTGGAATCATCGCTGGGACCTATTAAGCTCGTTTAAGACCACTTACTTTTAACACATGAAAACTGTAATTTGTGGCCAGGCGAAAAAATAGCAATAAAATAAAATAATACTTTTCAGTAAGTTATAGGCCAATGGCCTACTCAGAATTGAGGGAGCCCGCACGAATCACGCCTCAAATGATGGCATGGGTCGCTGACTCTGTGGGCAAACCCGAGCAGGCTTTCTCGACGAAATTTGGAGAGCGCAGCACTCACCTCGTTGGCGCTGTCCGCAACGAAAAACTCGTTATCAAAGACAAATATTGACGCCACCGTGCACGGAAAAATTCACGTGCAGTGGAACGAAAGGACAATAGAAATCGCGAGGAATGTAAGAGGAACGAATCAATTTTTTTGGGGAGGGGGCTGTTTAGTCTAGATGACCAATAAAGGGCAGCACTATTGCTGCACGTGGTCTTTAACCTGAAAATGATAGGCCTGTAGCGCTTTCAAAAAGTACACGACTCCAAGGCAGCTCTACAAAAAAATTCGAGTTTGAGCGATTCAAAGCCATCCGATAGACAAGGGTGATTGAAAAACAACCAAATATGGTTGCCCAAGTCTTATACTGCGCTAAATATCATCAGAGATAGCCCGTGACGCGCTCACCACCGATTTTTTAACCAGCGCAGCAAAATACTCAGCACATTGCACGGACGATAACGTAAAGCTGGCAAGGCAACGCCGCTAGTTAACACAATCCCTTCTAGCCGACCCTTCCGACGTGAGCGCCCCGTCCCTGCGTCGACTGAAGAAAGGTGAGCCAGTTGGAGTCGATATTTTGGCCAACATCTTGGTTGCGCTGAATATCGAGGGTATCCTTCCAGATGTTATCAACCCCCATCAAGATGAGGTTGACGTTGCCATAGAAAATCGATGCGCGTCCAAGCACATTAGCAACTGGAGTAACCATGAGCTGGACATCGGTTACAACGCCGGTCCCATTGACGGTGTGATCGGACGCGCTACTGTGAGCGCACTGAAACAATTTCAGCATGATAATGGGACAACCCCGACTGGAACCCAGGATTACTCAATCATTAGGCTACTGAAGGCGCTGAGGCAGCGTTAACTGGGGTCGTCGGATCGAGGTATTACGTTTAGCGTGAGGGTTGCCCTGCTCAACTGAAATTGGAGCAGGGCAAACTAATCGTGTTAAAGGGTCCCTTCTGTGTAGCTGTGCTCCCTTACAAGGTTGTCCTTCGAAAAAAACACCATTAGCGTTTTGTGGCTTGAGTCCATGCCTTTTCCGAATATCCCAGCGCCTGGAATCAGACTCATCGCATTGGCGCGTGTCTCAGAATAAAGATATGTGAAAACCGCGTCATACGCCGAACTTTCCGTGCGTGCCGACGGCTCGCCAAACCAACTAACAATGTCGGCCTTGGTGGTTTGACCAACAACAATCTCGTCGATCTGATTGCTACTAAAATCATTGCCTGTTGTCGCGCAGCCGGCCAAAACAAAAGCAGCCAAAACCATAACTAGAAGTTTTTTGACGATCATCGGTATTCCTTCGTTTAAGAGTAAATTACTTGGTATCCGTGCCATTACACGAGCGTCACAGCACTTCTTGTCGATCACCGGGCGGAGGCTCAAAGGCATCCCGCACACTCACACGACCAAGAATACATCAATACAGGGTGTATTCGGCTATTTTCAAGCAGTTTTGCGCCGAGGGCACTTGCCCGACGCGATCCGCACAGGGATCGGCCCAGGCCGAGCCCTAAGCTCTGGCATCTGTTGCTTGTGAGTCCGCACTGGGGGCTGTAACTGCACCCAGCTTTTTAAAAGCGTTTTGAATGTGTCAACCAAAGTGAACAACGTGTTTCTATTATTGCCCAAGCGGCATCTTGCAAAATTAGTTGATGGTAATAATATGACCTACCTTAGACTGATATTTATGCATGCTTGAGCAACCCATTATGGCCATTTGAAGTTCTTGGTTTAAGTGCTGGTTATAACTCCAAATTCGATATTAACCGCGCGGCTACAGCGCTGATCACGAAAGGGGTTGACCGAGTTAACCTGACCAAACCCTCAGATGCCCTGGATATGAATGCTGTACACATTACACTCGAAAACAAGCGTCCAGGGGGGAATACTACGATCAATCGTTTGAGCAACATTGTGGCGAAGAACTTACACAGTTTTTTAGTGTGGCTGGGCTCGATAATCAAAGTATCGCCGAACCAACTGCAGGTCTTTTTCCGAACGCTGCATCAGATCCATTGGTGAATCGCCGTTAAAGGGTTCATCTGAGGAGGGCCGCCGTAGACGCTCAGCGCTGCGCTGGGGATCTGTGTATAAGATATTCAGAGCTTTCGCGATACCGAGTAAGAGCGAACATTTGCGCGTTTCGAACGCTGGCCTGTCGTTCTCTATCTCAGTCTGAGATCCGCAAATAGAAAATAGCTCCGAACTGCTGAAGCAAAGCTCCTTTGCGACAGGCAACATTAGCCGGTGTAGTGTTTCTGCATCGTATTGTTGGTGCGAGCGCATCGTCAGGGCCTATTTTTTATTCCCAAGGACAGTCTGGCTAAAAACATTCGTCAGGATTTGAGAGCTTACGAATGCCCACAATCAGGTTTGCCCGGTCGCACGGACAGACCCATACTGAATTCTTTAGACTCCTCCGCGAAGCGTATCGATTCGCTTGTAGGTTTCGTAAAGCGCCCCAAAATCACCAGTCTCGATAACGGCTAACGGCGCTCTGCCATTGAAGAAAGGGTTGTGGTTCTTCTTGCTCATAAACTGGTACACGTTGTCCTTGTTCTCAAACACGGTGCGCAAGGCTTGGTGAATGTTCAGCAGATAACTCAGTCGCGTCAGTTGGTCAGCATTCAGGTTGGCTTTATCTGGGTTGCTGCGGTACCGGTAAAATGTCGCTCGCGGCAGCCGGAGGATGGCTTGGGCCTGCTCTGGTGAGCACCCCCATTTGTCCAGAATGTTCATAACCGCTTTCAAGCCCTTAACGCTCATGCGGTTCAGGTCGGCCTGAGATTTCTCGGGATGCGAGGAATTATGCACAGTCATTAGTGGTACCCCTAAGGGGTTTTCCGTGGCTCGCTATTGCGACGGGACGCGTCAAGCTTGCCAAAGGGTAATGCCCTCGCGGGCGATGTCCTGCAGGGTATCTACTTGTGCAGAACTCTCAGGGTCACACCATTCAGTTTCCCAGACCGGAAACGGTCGAATCAGTACACCCGACGATAATAGGAAGTCATAAGCCAGGTCAGAGAGGCCCATCAACGTCTCCGTAAAGTCTTTAGGCTCTCCGCGGAACAGCACTGCCACATTGATATCACTGTCGGAACTGTAATCATCGCGCGCTCGGCCACCGAACAAAACCAGCAGGATGACATCATCTGAAAGCAGCTCTTGAAATCGTAGAACAGCTTCCCGTATATCAACTTTGATATCCATAAAGGTTTGCTCAAGACCAACCGGCGCGGCATTTTCCCAGTCGATCATATCCTGAGGAACTGGCGCTTCAGGATCACACTGGGCAGTCAGGTCACTGAGCTTATACGATAGTTTTCTACTCATCAGGCGTTTCCTATCCCTTTCAGATGTCCAAAACAATCGGCGGGTTTGTGGGCACATACCGAGGCGTGCAGGTACTGGCGTTGACCAGGCGGGTACGGCCCAAAGTGTACTCACCATAGCCTTCGTGAATATGGCCAAAAATATGCGCTTTCAGGCTTAACTGTTCAAGTCGATGAAGCAGGTCCACACACCCAACATTTTGGCACTTAAACCCCATGGACGCCTCATCCCCAATATTTTTTGGTGGGCCGTGGGTAATCAACACATCGGTGTCGTCTGGAATCTGCTTCCATCGATCATGTATCGCTTGCCCGCGATCCAGCATGAACGCCCAGTCCTGAAATATAGGCGTCCAGGGTGAGCCCCAGAACCGGACACCTTCAATCTCAACACCGCTATCCTCAAGATAAATGGCGTTGGCCAGCGCGTCCCTGGCCAGCTCCGGCGCTTCCTGGAACACCCAGTCATGGTTGCCGGCAATCACAATTTTATGTCGGTGGGGCAAGGTTCCGAGCCAGTCATTGAGGTCTTCCACATTATCCAAAGTGCCGGCACCCAGGCAGTCGCCGGCGTGAATCAGCACATCGCCATCCGGCACGTCTGGTATGCGCCGATGCAGGCTGTGGGTGTCGGAAATACAAACGAGCCTCACGGCGTTTCTCCATATGCGCGTAATGGCAATGAGTAGA
>Ga0307976_1000209_pt1 | contig 35948 bp, 29 predicted proteins | sample OrgLakmetagen919_FD_201836 | JGI IMG/M metagenome (GOLD analysis project Ga0307976, IMG submission 201836) | Saline water microbial communities from Organic Lake, Antarctica - #919 | ecosystem: Environmental > Aquatic > Non-marine Saline and Alkaline > Saline | place: Antarctica: Organic Lake... | reverse complement strand
ATCACCGCCGGGTTCGTCAGTCCGGAGCGGATTCCCGAAAACGGCGTATGCACCGTGCGGATATGGCAGGCCAATATCCGCAAAACCATTATTGCCCATGTGCCAGTCACCAACGGTGAGGTGCAGGAAACCGGCGATTTCGAGCTGGACGGCGTGACCTTTCCCGCCGCTGAAATCAAAGTGGAATTTATGGACCCCGCAGACGGTGAGGGCGCCATGTTCCCCACCGGCAACCTGGTGGACGAACTGCAAGTGCCCGGCATCGGGACCCTGCAAGCAACGATGATCAACGCTGGAATCCCCACCATTTTTCTGAACGCCAGCGCCATTGGTTTTAAAGGCACAGAGCTTCAGGAAGACATCAACAGCGACCCCAGGGCGCTTGCGATGTTTGAAACCATTCGTGCTCACGGCGCAGTAAAAATGGGGCTGATCAGCTATGTGGACGAAGCTGCCCACCGGCAGCACACCCCAAAAGTCGCCTTTGTGGCAGAGCCCAGTGAATACGTGTCGTCCAGCGGAAAATCGATCGGCGCTCAAGATGTCGATGTTCTGGTTCGGGCGCTTTCCATGGGTAAGCTCCATCACGCCATGATGGGCACGGCAGCCGTCGCGATTGCCACGGCTGCCGCCATTCCAGGCACGGTTGTGAACCTTGCCGCAGGCGGCGGAGAAAGAACAGAAGTCGTGTTCGGTCACCCGTCCGGCACGCTCAAAGTCGGTGCCGAAGCAGAAGAAACCGACGGAAACTGGACGGCGAAAAAAGCGATTATGAGCCGCAGCGCCCGGGTACTGATGGAAGGGTGGGTGAGGGTGCCTGAGGATTGCTTCAACCGGCGAGCAGTTCCATGTTCTGACACGGTCATAGGTGAGATAACTGGTGTTAATGGCACCGGCTGATTTACTCTGTCGTCTGGTTGATTTCCACGACTGCAAATAATCACGAACTAGCGGACCCGAGCAATGAGGCGAGAGAGCGTAATTGAACTGCTGGCAGCCCATAGAGAGGTTCTATCTGAGCGTTTTGATGTAACAGCGCTCGCGGTCTTCGGTTCCACAGCAAGAGATACTGCCTGCTCAGGCAGCGATGTTGATCTCCTTGTAAGCTTCAATGGTCCAGCAACCTCCGGGCGATATTTCGGTTTACAGTTCTATCTGGAAGATTTATTAGGGTGCCCCGTGGATCTGATCACCAATAAAGCTTTGCGCCCTGAGCTGCGCTCCTACGTGGAAAAGGACGCAATTTATGTCTGAAGCGCAAAGAGAGTGGCGCTTTTACATTTCAGACATGACCCACTTTGCGGAGAAGTGCCTCGCTTACACCGCTGGGATGGACCAAGCCTCTTTTGTGTCAAATGAAATCACATATGATGCCACACTGCGTAATCTTGAGCTCATAGGTGAAGCTGCAAGCCGTGTACCTAACGAGGTACGAGAATCCAATCCGGATGTACCCTGGAGAATGATTATCGCTACCCGAAATCGCTTAATTCATGCTTATCTGGGAATCGATGACGACACAGTGTGGAGCATAATTTCCGATGATCTTCCAAAGCTGATTGAGAGGCTTAAAAAAATTGTGTGATTATCAGCAAGCGTTAAAGGTCGTTACAGCGAGTGTTTAGTCACCTGCCCGGAATGCTTAAGGTCGGCGCAGAGTGTGACTTAACGGAATTATAGATCAGTGCTTGATCTCTGACCTCAATTGACTGACCTCATCGACGGCCAAACCAGCCATCTCTGCGATCATCTGGTCATTCATTTCAGTGCGGTTAATCAGATTACGGGCAGTTTGCTGCCTGGCTTCATTCTGTCCTTCCTGACGACCCTCAAGCCGTTCTTTCTTAACCAGGTTTTCCAGGTTCTCTGCCAACATATCTCTATCCTCCACCAAACTATTGAGCTGTTCCAGGTGCACTTCAGCTCCAAGTCGCTGCAAATGGCGTTTGAGCCAGCGGGTAATGATTCTGTCGGTACGATCCTTGTTCGGGTCCAACTGTATGATCGTCACAACCCGATCCACAGCCTGCTGCAGAGCCTCCCAACTATGGCCGGCATTCTCGACACCAAACACCCCGCTTAACGGTGTCTGGCGTAAGCCCAACTCTTCATCAGTATAACGTCCCTCGTCCACCAGGTAATACCGCAGATGTGGTTGGTAGACACGCAGGAAGCCCGGTGGTTCCGGCTGTACCATCTCATACACATCCTGCTCAGCAGTCCAACGCTGTGATCCATTGTACAGCACAATCGGGAATACTGGAGGCAGCCCGCTTCCTGGCGTCGTCACTCTGGTTTTCAGCAAGTGGTCATAGAAGCAGGCCACATAGTGCATCAGCCGGATTGGCATGGTGCGATCCACACGGGACTGAAACTCCAGCAATATATACAGATAAACCTATTGTACGAATTCCGGATGGCTGAACAGCTCCTTGTAACCGGTATCGTGATGATTTGTTACCATGCGACCTCCTGTCTCGATGCCCGAAGTCTACCACAGCCGCCTGCCAGCGCTTACCTGATGGAATAGCATTGCGGGGTCTGACCCCGTTATCCCTTTGAAAGCGGGGCCAGACCTTTAAAAGATCTGGAGGCGGTTTGCTGAACGACAACAGCTAGGGATATACCATTGACATATCCCAGCGCCATTTCTAACCTAGGATATACCAAAAAGCGGCGGGAGCTTAAGATGGAACGGGCAAGTCTTTTCAAGAGCAATAAGAGCCAGGCTTTACGGTTGCCCAAGCCAGTAGCCTACCCGGATACCGTAAAACAGGTGGACATCGTTATTCAGGGGCGATCTCGAATCATCTCCCCTGCTGGACAGTCCTGGGATACCTGCTTTGACGGTGACGATGCTTCTGATTACTTCATGCCAAGCCGCGAGCAGCCAGCTCATCAAGAGCGCGAGGCCCTTTGATGTTGAAGTACATGCTCGTCACCAACAACATAAAGCAGTTCGAAAACGCGCCGGGAATTCGCCTGGCCAACTGGGTTAACTGATTGTTCAGCTAGGCTGTCAGTACAACACGAATTGAGACACTTCAGAGGTATCGCCATGTCAGCAACATTCGATCTCAATGAACGCCCGGATTACGACGACGTTCTGCAAAAGATCGCGGATTACGTCCTCACCTACCAGATAGACAGCGAAGAGGCCTGGGACACCGCCCGCTATTGCCTGATGGATACGCTGGGCTGTGGGCTTCTGGCGCTCCGGTTTCCGGACTGTACCAAGCACCTCGGGCCGCTTGTAGAAGGCACCGTTGTGCCTCATGGCGCACGCGTTCCGGGAACATCCTTCCGGCTGGACCCGGTCAAAGCCGCCTGGGATATTGGTTGCATTATCCGCTGGCTGGATTATAACGACACCTGGTTGGCCGCCGAGTGGGGGCATCCCTCGGATAATCTTGGGGGTATTCTTGCGGTAGCCGACCATCTTTCCCAGAAGCGGGTGGCCGAGGGCAAGCAGCCATTGACCATGAAGGATGTACTGGAAGCCATGATCATGGCCCACGAAATCCAGGGTGTGCTCGCGCTGGAGAATTCGTTTAACAGGGTAGGGCTGGACCATGTAGTGCTGGTGAAAGTGGCCTCCACAGCCGTCACCGCAAAACTGATGGGCGCAAATCGCGAACAAATGTTGTCTGCGCTTTCCCATGCCTGGGCAGACGGCCAGTCTTTGCGCACCTATCGCCACGCGCCCAACGCAGGTTCGCGCAAATCCTGGGCTGCGGGCGATGCCACGTCCCGCGCCGTGCGGCTGGCGGATATCGCGATGCGCGGTGAGATGGGCATACCCGGCGTACTGACAGCGCCCCAGTGGGGCTTCTACGACGTGCTGTTCAACAAAACCAACAAAGACCAGAAGCTCAAGCCTGCGGATAAACAACAGTTTTCTTTACCACAGGGCTTTGAATCCTACGTGATGGAAAACATCCTGTTCAAAATCTCCTTCCCGGCAGAGTTTCACGCCCAGACCGCAGCAGAAGCCGCCGTGACCCTTCACCCCCAGGTAAAAGACCGTCTGGACGAGATTGACCGGATCGTGATTACGACCCATGAATCCGCGATACGCATCATTTCAAAGCAGGGCAAGCTCGCCAACGCAGCTGACCGTGATCACTGCCTGCAATACATGGCCGCGGTTCCGCTTATCTTTGGCAATCTGGTAGCAGAGCAATACGAAGACAGCTTCCACGAAGCCAACCCGATCATCGATGAGATCCGGGATAAAATGGACATTGTTGAAGACGAGCGTTACACCCGGGAATATCTTGAATCGGACAAACGCTCTATCGCCAACGCGATTCAGGTCTTTTTTAAAGATGGCACCAGCACAGACAATGTCGCGGTTGAGTACCCCATTGGCCACCGCCGCCGTCGAAAAGATGGGCTCCCGCTGCTGGAGGACAAATTCCGCAACAACCTTGGTACCCGATTTCCGGGCCAGCGATGCGATCAGATCGTTCAATTGTGCAAGGACCAGAAGCAACTGGAAACAACACCAGTACATGAGTTTGTAACCTTGTTTGTTATTTGAGAAGTAAAGCGTGCCAAAACGTACCAACATAAAAAGCATTCTGATCCTGGGCGCCGGTCCAATAGTGATCGGGCAGGCGTGTGAGTTTGATTATTCCGGCGCACAGGCTTGTAAGGCTCTGAGGGAAGAGGGGTGCCGGGTGATTCTGGTCAACTCCAACCCTGCCACCATCATGACCGACCCGGCGATGGCCGACGCTACCTATATTGAGCCTATCACCTGGGAAACCGTCGCCAGGATCATTGAACGCGAGAAGCCCGATGCGCTGCTGCCAACCATGGGCGGACAAACGGCGCTGAACTGTGCGCTGGATCTGGAAAAACACGGCGTCCTGGCTGAGCACGGCGTGGAAATGATCGGTGCCAACGCCGACACCATCGATAAAGCCGAGAACCGGGACCGCTTCGTCCGGGCCATGAAAAAGATCGGCCTGGAATGCCCCCGTGCAACCATCGCCAACTCCATGGAAGAGGCCTGGAAAGTGGCCGACGACATTGGCTTCCCCTGCATCATTCGCCCGTCCTTTACCATGGGTGGCTCTGGGGGCGGTATTGCATACAATCGGGACGAATTCGAAGAGATTTGTACGCGGGGTCTGGATTTGTCCCCGACCAACGAACTGCTGATTGACGAGTCCCTGATCGGCTGGAAGGAATACGAGATGGAGGTCGTTCGCGACAAGGCGGACAACTGCATCATCGTCTGTGCCATCGAGAACTTCGACGCCATGGGCGTGCACACCGGTGATTCCATCACCGTGGCACCGGCCCAGACCCTGACCGACAAGGAATACCAGATCATGCGGAACGCCTCCCTGGCGGTTCTTCGTGAAATCGGGGTGGAAACCGGGGGCTCCAACGTCCAGTTCGGCATCAACCCCGAGAATGGCCGTATGGTGGTGATCGAGATGAATCCGCGGGTGTCTCGCTCCTCGGCTCTGGCCTCCAAGGCCACGGGCTTTCCCATTGCCAGGGTGGCGGCCAAGCTGGCCGTTGGTTACACCCTTGATGAACTGCGCAACGACATCACCGGTGGTGCCACGCCGGCGTCGTTCGAGCCCAGCATCGACTACGTGGTCACCAAGATTCCCCGGTTCACCTTCGAAAAATTTCCCCAGGCCGACGCCCGCCTGACCACTCAGATGAAGTCGGTCGGTGAAGTGATGGCCATCGGGCGCACTTTCCAGGAATCCCTGCAGAAAGCGATGCGCGGTCTGGAGGTGGGCTCAGAAGGGTTTGACGAGAAACTGGATGACCTCAACTCCGAGATCTCTCAGGAAACCCTGACCCGGGAGCTGAATGTTCCCGGCGCCGATCGACTCTGGTACATCGGCGATGCCTTCCGGGCCGGCCTGAGCGTGGACGACGTGTTCCGGAGCACCCACGTGGATCCCTGGTACCTGGTGCAGATCGAAGATCTGATCCGGGAAGAGCACGCCCTGAAGTCTGCCGGTAAGGCCGATATCGATCAGGCCACCCTGTTCCGCCTCAAGCGCAAGGGCTTCTCCGATGCCCGTCTGGCCAGGCTGCTGAGCCTCTCCGAAGTCAGCCTGCGCAAGCGACGTCATGATCTGGATATCCGCCCGGTCTACAAGCGCGTCGACACCTGCGCCGCAGAATTTGCAGCTTCCACGGCGTATATGTATTCGACCTATGAAGAAGAATGCGAGGCACAGCCAAGTAATCGCGAAAAAATCGTCGTTATTGGCGGTGGCCCGAACCGGATCGGGCAGGGCATCGAATTTGATTACTGCTGTGTGCACGCGGCCCTGGCCATGCGTGAAGACGGCTTTGAGACCATCATGATCAACTGCAACCCGGAGACTGTGTCCACCGATTACGACACCTCCGACCGGTTGTACTTCGAGCCGATCACTCTGGAAGACGTGCTGGAAATCATCCACGTCGAGAAGCCCAGGGGCGTGATTGTCCAGTACGGTGGCCAGACCCCGCTGAAACTCGCCCGTGGCCTGGAAGCCGCCGGCGTGCCCATTATCGGTACCAGCCCGGACGCCATTGACCGGGCCGAAGACCGTGAGCGATTCCAGCAGATGATTACCCATCTGGGCCTGAAACAGCCGGAAAACGCCACCGTCCGCAGCCAGGAAGCCGGCATTCTGGCGGCTCGCAAAATCGGCTACCCGCTGGTGGTTCGCCCGTCCTACGTGCTGGGCGGCCGCGCCATGGAAATTGTTTATGATGAGGAAGAACTGGTGCGCTACATGCGCAACGCGGTTCTGGTGTCCAACAACAGCCCTGTGCTGCTGGATCACTTCCTTAATGCCGCCATCGAAGTGGATATTGATGCCATCTGCGACGGCAAGGATGTGGTGATCGGCGGTATCATGCAGCACATTGAGCAGGCCGGCGTACATTCCGGTGACTCCGCCTGTTCATTGCCGCCCTACAGCCTGCCCGCAGCCGTGCAGAACGAGATGCGCGAGGCCGTGAGGAAAATGGCTATAGAGCTCGGCGTCGTGGGCCTGATGAACGTCCAGCTGGCCTGGCAGGATGGCGAGGTCTACGTCATTGAAGTAAATCCACGGGCATCCCGGACCGTGCCGTTCGTATCCAAGGCCATCGGTGTGTCCCTGGCCAAGGTGGCGGCTCGTGTCATGGCTGGCAAGACCCTGGCCGAGCTTGGGTTCACCCGCGAGATCGTGCCGAGCTATTATGCGGTGAAAGAGTCCGTGTTCCCGTTCAACAAGTTCCCGTTGGTGGATCCGATTTTAGGGCCGGAAATGAAGTCCACCGGCGAGGTCATGGGCATTGGTGACAGCTTTGATGAGGCCTTTGCCAAGGCGGAATTAGCCGCCGGCGAAATTCTCCCGCAGTCAGGAAAAGTGTTTATTTCCGTACGAGACGAGGACAAGCCTGGTGTTGTCGCCGTTGCGAAGTGCCTGTTGAAGCAGGGTTTTGAACTAATGGCAACCGGAGGAACTGCATCGTTTCTGGAGCACCACGGGGTAGTGGCCGAGCGCATCAACAAGATTGAGGAAGGTCGTCCACATGTTCTCGATATCATCAAAAACCGGAACGTTCAGCTCCTGATTACTACCAGTGATGGTCGGGCAACGATTGCTGCGTCTGCGGAACTCCGAAAACTGGCGACCAGATTGAAAGTGCCCATGGCGACCACCCTGGCTGGAGGGGAGGCGTATGCCCGTGCCGTGGCATTTGGGGAGTTATCCCGGGTTCGGTGCTTGCAGAGCGTACATCCAGCACCGCAAAGGTAGTTACTTCTTCCGGTTGGGAGACAGCGGCTTCACGTTATCCCCCGAGCCATAAGCGCCCCCCCCGGCTCTGGGGTTCCTCCGAAAACGCCTTGGCCAATCGGGTATCTATGCTTTCAAGCGCATCGGCAATGCGAGTAAGCGCACTTGCAGCGTTTGACCATTCGTCTTGCTTTGCGCTCGACGACGGGGCCGGATTCGAGTTCGAAGGTTTCTTTTTTCTCGGCGGGATCGCAGGGGCATCCTTTGAAAGATCTTCGCCGAGCAAATCCTTGCGAATACCCTGCAGATCATAGGGATCAATAAAAGGGCGATCCTCCGAATAGGCGCACATCATCATACCGTCACACAGCTTGTTGATCAGCCGTGGAATGCCCTTGCTCAGTTTATGAATCTCGGACACCGTGTCCTCATCAAACAGTTTGTTGCCGCCATGCCCGGAAACCAGAAGACGATAATCGATGTAGTCAGCGGTTTCTGACTGGCTTAAGCCTTCAAGGTGGAAGAACAGTTTCACCCGCTGGGAAAGCTGCGGAATGGCGGTAACTGCCTGCTTGAGTTCCGGCTGGCCGAGCAGAATCACCCGCATGGAGGGCCCCCCCACACTCTCAATCCCGATCAGCATTCGAATATCTTCCAGGTTTTCCCGGGTCAGGTTCTGTGCTTCGTCGATCGCCAGAATAACCGGTGTACCCGTTTTCGCCATGTGCTCCAGGTACTCCGTAATCTGGAACAGCATAGCGACCTTGCTTTCGTTCTCGATCGTCAGGCCAGCCTTTCTGAGTATCAGTCCGAACAGGTCTTTGGACTCAAGATTGGTATAAGAAATACTCAGGAGCTTCAGATCACCTTCAAGATTTCGAATGGTTTTCTTTAAAAGCGTGGTTTTTCCAGAGCCGATTTCACCACTGATGACCACAAAACCCTCGGATGTCCAGATCGCCGAGGACATATACACATACGCCCGGGAGTGTTGCCGGCTCATGTAGATAAAGTCATCTTCCGGGGTGATTCGGAAGGGGTGTCTGTGCAGACCGAAGAATTCCAGATACATCGTCAGTTCCTGTGACCGCGCTTCACGCCAGTCGAATCATTTCATTGCTGCGGAGCAGTGTTTTATCCAGTTCATAGGCATTATAGCTTTGAGTCACCGTACCAAAACGGAAATCCCCGAGCAGGCGCTCAAGGCGCCCGTAACAGCGGTCAAGATTTCTGTAGTGCCGGAAACGTGAAAACCAACTCGCATTATCGTACCGGGGCTGGTCAGGATCAATCTCCCAGGGGTGGAGATAAAACATCTGGGGGCGTTTGCCAAATCCCGACGCATTACGGAAAAGATAACGAAACACCGGGTAGGGGAATTGTCGAAAGTACCCCCCGCCTGCCGCCGGGATCGACAACCCCAGCACATGAGCCGTTGTCAGCGGGAATTCGTGAATCACATTGCCGTTACTGGTTTCGATGGAATATGGCGTTGAAGGCGAGTCAGGAATGCCGTAACGGTCATGCCGAATCGGGAAGATACTGGAGTCCCAGGTAAAACCGGCTTCGCTTAGTATATCCAGCGCCCACAGGGATTCCCGGGTAATTGAGTAGCTGGCTGCCCGGTATCCTTTAATTTCCGTTCCGGTAATGTCTTCGAGAATGCGCTTTGACCGAAGCGTTTCTTCCCGAAAAACCTCGGGCGTCTGATTATAAATCAGCTGATGGCTGTAGCCATGAGAGGCAATCTCGTGGCCATGGTCAGACAAAGTACGAATAAGCTCCGGGAATCGTTCCGCGACCCACCCAAGCACGAAGAAGGTTGCCTTGACGTCGTGCTCGTCGAACAAAGAGAGCAGGCGCTCAGTATTGCGCTGCACCCGCGAGGGCAGAGAGTCCCACTGATCAGGCCGTATAACATTCGAAAGTGCCGCAACGTGAAAGTAATCTTCCACATCCACACTCATCGCATGCAGTGGCCCTTGTGTAAGCTCAACGGACATGGTCTGCTGCAGCTGATCGTCGTCGTTCTTTTCGTTCCGAGAGCGGTCTGGGCTTAACACGGGTGCTCCTTCCCAATTTAATGCCTGTCAATGGATTTTCACTTACTGCCATCACAAATACAATTGCTGTCGCTCCGAAAATTATACGAGATAATAAAATAATGTAAAACTGTGTTACGAAAAGATACAATTTGGTTGAGATTGGTATTCTCTACGCGCAGTATATCGGGTGAAGAACAGGAACCGGCAGTGAACTCTGTGTTATGCCGGACGAATTCGATGTCGTTCTGTCGCTGATCGTCAAACAGACGACAAGGAAGTTCCGAGTGTCGTACATACGATTCAGAAAACACTACTTCCACATTCCATACCTGATGCTCGCTGCTATCGAGTTTGGGGTGTTGTTTGCTATTTTTTCGCTGTTAACCCTGATTTTCACACTTGCCGGTGTCAACCACTCTCCTATGCAAGTCGACCTCGTCGCGGCTTTCCTCTTTGCTCTGGTGCTTAGTTGCGGCACGCTGGCCATGGGTGGGTACCTGGCGATGGTTCGTGAAAACCTGACGGCGCTGTTTCTCCGAACCCTTATTGCGTATTGCTTCCTCGGGGGGATCGGCCTCTCGCTTCTTTACGCCTTTATGCCATCTGCTGACCCCGGTAGTGAAAATCTGTTCTGGGCGGTTTTGCTTGCCTCGATGGTGGTTATCCTGCTTCGGCTTGCGTTTCTGAGGATTGTCGACTCGGAGCAGGTGGTCCGGCGTGTGGTCATTTTTGGTGCCGGTGATTTTGCCGCATCGTTGCTGGATGAGTACGAACGCAATATGCAGGCTTTGGGTATTCGTATCATTGGCTGCCTCGCAGACACCCCGGATAACGCCATCTCCGAGGAGAAGCGGTTACCCACCCCCACTGATCTCTATCAATTTTGCATCCAGAACAAAGTATCCGAGATCGTCGTTGCTCAGCAGGAGCGCCGTCGCAATGAAGGTGGCTGGCTGCCGGTGCCCGAGCTGATGGAATGCAAACTCCGCGGTATTGCCATAACGAACGGCATCGATTTCTACGAGCGCGAACTGAAGAAAGCCAAACTGGATATGGTGCACCCGTCCTGGATTGTGTTTTCCGAGGACTTCAAGGCCTCGAAAACCCGTGATTTTGCGAAACGCTCGCTGGATTTGCTGATCAGCCTCACGCTCCTGGTGGTGATGCTGCCGTTTATCATTCTCACCGCTATCGTTGTGTTTCTGGAAACCGGGCGCCCCGTACTGTATAGCCAGAACCGGGTCGGAATGCTGGGTAAAGAATTTCGGATCTACAAGTTCCGCAGCATGCGACAGGATGCCGAGAAAGATGGAAAAGCGCGCTGGGCCTCTGCTAACGACAACCGGGTTACCCGGGTAGGGGCATTCATACGTAACACACGTCTGGATGAACTGCCGCAGATCTATAATGTGATTAAAGGCGAAATGAGCATCGTCGGGCCGCGTCCGGAAAGGCCGGAGTTTGTCTCTGAGCTGAAAGAGAAAATACTTTTTTATGATACCCGACATTATGTAAAGCCTGGATTAATGGGGTGGGCGCAGCTTAATTACCCCTATGGCGCATCGGTTGAAGACGCCCGGGGCAAGCTGGAGTACGATCTTTACTACTCCAAAAATCACAGCCTTTTGATGGACCTTCTGATTATGATCCAGACAGTGGAAGTGGTCCTCTTGGGCAAAGGCGTTCGGTAATTAAAAGACAAAGCACAACAGGAGCTTGGAGATATTTATGACTATTATAACGTTTATGCGGGCTGGCTTGGTTGCGGTTCTGGGGCTGGTGATCACGGCTTGTACCGGCCTGCCATCGTCTGCGGAAATGCCGCCGGCTTCTGAGCTTGACGCCGAGCCTTACGAAATCGGGGTAGGGGATACTATCTCTGTTCATGTATGGCGCAACCCCGAGCTGGGCCAGTCCATCGTGGTTCGCCCGGACGGTTTTATCTCCATGCCGCTGATGGGTGATGTAGAAGCAGAAGGTAAAAGGCCGGAAGATCTGGCTTCCGAAATCAGCGACACCCTGGGAGAGTTCATCCGTACCCCGGAAGTGACCGTGATGGTTACCAGCCCGGTCAGCAAAGAGTTTCGTAACCGGATCCGGGTTACCGGCCAGGTCGCTTCGCCGCAATCAGTCGCCTTCCAACCCGGCATGACCGTGCTGGACGTTGTGTTGATGGCCGGTGGCGTTACCGATTTTTCTGCCGACAGCCGCGCGGTTCTGCACCGTAAGATAAACGGTGAGTACCAGAGCTTTGGCCTGAACCTTGAGGCCATTTTTACGGACGGCGACATGAGCACGAACCACGATCTGCAGCCGGGTGACGTCATCACCGTACCCCGCAAGCAACTGTTCCGGGGCGAGCTCTGATGGATATACAGTTCATAATTGATACCCTCCGTGCGGTAAAGCTTGAGCTTTACCGCCATCGGTTGGCCGCGGTCATTATCTTTATGACCGTGACAGCAGGGGTGTTGACGCTGGGCTATGTAACACCGAAAAGCTATACCTCCGAAGCTGTTTTGTACGCAGACCAGTCCAACATTCTGCAGCCGCTACTCCAGGGCCAGGCGGAGGTAACCCAGATCGATCGCATCAACGAAGCACGGGAAATGATGCAAAGCCGCTCTTTTCTGGAGCAGATCGCTCTGGATACCGGGCTAATCACAGGCGGTGAACCGGATGCAACCCGTAACGGAAAGATCAGTAGCTTGCGCAAGCAAGTGGGCATACGGGTATCAAATCGGAGTTTTCTTGAGCTTTCCTACACCAGCGGAAGCCCCGACGAGTCCTTTCAGGTCCTTAGCGCGGTACTGAACCGTTTTATTGAGCGCACCGTGCGTAAAAAGCGCTCCGAGAGCCAGGGCGCGTTTGAGTTTATCGATTCTCAGGTCAAATCCTACCAGCGCCAGCTCGAAGACGCTGAACAACGGTTGAAGGAATTCAAATCCGGCAATCAGGATGGTACCGAGGCCAGTGTGCTCGCTCGAATTGAAAACCTGCGGCGGGATATTGAAAATCTCAAGCTGGAGATTCAGCAAACCGAATCCGAAGTTCAGCTTACCCGTCGTCAGCTTGATGGTGAACAGCCCTTTCGCCGCATCACGGTCGATCCCGGCAAGTCCTCTGCCGAGCGACGGCTAGTAACCATGCGCCAGGAACTTGACTCACTGTTGTTGCGCTACCAGAAGCGTCATCCGGATGTGGTGAGTATTCAGGATCAGATTGCAGACCTCGAAAAACGCGTCTCCACACAGACTGACGATGATCGGGACGGCGGCGTTACTGAGGTATTGGAAAACCCGGTATACGAAAACCTTAAAATTCAGCTTTCCGACAGCACAACACGCCTGACCGTGCAAAGAAACCGCCTGGCGTCGCTGGAGCGGCTGCTTGACGAAGCGTTCGGACGCTCCCAGCGGGTTGCAGAAAATCAGGCGCAGCTTTCAGAACTCACGCGGGACTACGATGTGACCCGGGATGTCTACGAAGACATGCTTCAGCGTCGGGAAAAAGCCCGGCTGTCAATGACTCTGGACGTTCAGGGTGAGGGCGTAAGCTACAAAATTCAGGAGCCGGCCTCCTATCCGACCAAGTGGGATGGCCTTCAGCTCTATCAGGTAGGCCTTGCCGGCCCTTTCCTTGGTAGCTCTATGGTGCTGGGTTTGCTGGTTATGCTGGTGATGTTTGATCAGCGTTTACGCTCACCTCGCGCACTGCAGCTGGCTCTGCCGGAATCCATTCCGGTGCTGACCACAATTCCCCATTACCGCAGCACCTGGAAAGACCGCTTGCTGCGTAAGGATGTCCTCTCACTGCTGATCTTACTGGCGATTTTCATGACAACGTATCTCGCCGTTCTGGTCTTCAGCGTCATGGGCATTACCCCGGAGCAACTCATCAATAAAGTCGGCGAATTAACCGGGCTTGGGATTGAGAGTGGGATTGAGACTGGCATTAAGAGTGGGGGCAATTGATGGACGACGACAAACTCTACAATGCTCTACTGAAAAGCCAGGACGACCGCCGGCAGCTGGAGCATGCCCGGGGCGAAGCAAAGGCTGAAGACAACTTCCGCAAAGAGCGACCCTACGCCGGCTCGGAGCGGAAAAAGCCTAACTGGACTCGTGTAGAGATGAATCACAGTGAACATCCTCCCAGGGTTTACGATTCGTCGATGTCCCTTGCTCTGATTGGCAATCCAGCCCCGTGGAGCCGTGAACAGCTACGGGAGCGGAAAATAATCTATTCCGGCATGCCCGATAAAGGCGTGATGGACGCTTACCGCGAGCTGCGTATACAGCTGCGCAACCGGGCCGGCGAGGGCAACTTCACGGTGATGTTTAGTAGTCTGGGTAACGGCCCCGGCGGGCTTCTGACGGCATTTAACCTCGCGGCTGCCTTCGGGCTGGATTCCCAAAGCTCTGCGTTGCTCGTGGATTGCGATCCCTACAACAAGGAACTGCCAGGCCTGGTTTCAACTCCGATGGATGCCGGCGTTACGGATTTCGTTGGCGATTGCTCGCTGACCATCAAGTCCATTATTTACCCCAGTGGTGTTGAGCGTGTTTCGGTTATTCCTGCGGGTACTCAGGCGTCCTCTGCAGTTGAGCTGTTTTCTGCCGGGCGCATGCGCGAACTGATTACCGAGCTGAAAACCCGTTATCCGGACCGTTGCATTATATTAAATGCGCCGCCCTTCCGGGAAAATACGGAAGCACGGATTCTTGAGCGCTTTGCAGATCAGATCGTCTTTGGTGTTCCTTTCGCAGAAGTCACCGGAGCAGTCATTACAGATTCGGTAGACGCACTCGGGTCTGATAAATTCTCCGGCCTGATTTTTCAGGAGTAGCCCCATGGAGCGCAGAGCAGGGAACGCAAGCAAATACCGCTTCGCCGCTCGTTATGCCGGTACCGGTTTTGTGGGTGCTTTCTTCTTAGCCTGGTCTTGTGCAGCAACCGCGCAGAGCCTCAGTGGCTTTAGTGGCTTTAATGACAGGGTCAAAACAGTCTCCGGTTCGGCTTCGGTGTTTACCGGCGTTACTCACACCCGAACGGATCGGGGGGCCTCAACCGACACCAACACCGAACCCAGTGTCGGCGTGTCCGGGCAAGTGGGCGGCACGCTTGAAAGTGGTGCTAACGCCCTTGCTTTGCGATATGGCGGGACTCTGGAAACACGCCGGGACACCGCAGGTGGTGATCAGACAGACAGCAGCTCCCTAACTGGCACCTCTCGCTATACGCACTCTGATCCCGGCAGCCGCCTGGATTTTAACCTGGGCCACACGGTCAGCTCGGTGCGCAACGACACCGGGTTTGTGGTCAACCCTTCCAGTTATGACACCCGGAATACCCTGAGTGCGGGTGCGGGGCTGCGTTTTTACCCGGGCGAACTTTCAACACTGCGGTTTTTTGGCCAGGCAGGCCGCAGTTTTGGTGAAGACTCTCTCAACGACCAGGAATCCTACACGGTCGGCAGCGAGTTTTCACGAAGGCTGAGTGAGCGTTCCACGGCTAGCCTGAACGTCAGCCGCAGCTGGTCTGATGCGAATGATGTGGATACCACCACTGATTCTGCCCAACTGGTTTACAGTCTTGGGCTGGAAAGCGGAAGCTTCAGCATAGGTGCCGGTGGCAGCAAAGCTGAAACCGAAGTTACTGGTGGAACCACCAGCGAAAGCGATGCGGTGACCGGTTTTGTGGAGCGTGCATGGGTAACCACCGACTGGCGTACGTCGGTAAAATACGATCGCAGTCTGTCAGACAGCGCCACCGATCTTTCCCTGAACCTGCCGCCTGAACTTTCCTTCCTGCCGGACACCGTTCGGTTGCGGGATCTGGTTGTGAGCGATTCACTGCTGATTACCCACAACAACCAGCGGGTGTGCGATGTTTGTGATCTTGGGTTGTTCGCAGAAGGCGCAATTCTGGAGTCGCAGATTTCCGGTGCCACAACCCACGAATACCGCGCGGGCGTCAATCTCGGCTTTCAACTAACATCGCTTCAGCGGCTGAGCGTCGGGTATAGCTGGCAAGGTGATGCGGGTGAAGATGCCAACGTCATTGTTGATCAGATCCATCGTGTTACCACCGCCTGGACACGACAGCTGGCAGAAAACACAACCTTTGGAGTGCAGTTTAACCAGTCGTACCTGCGTTCACGCCAGATCAGAGATGATCAGGACCAATTTGAGCTACGCCTTGTTCTGACACAGGGCTTCGCAATGAGCGGGCAGCGTTGATATCCATTATGTTTGAGAAAAAAAAGAGAATACGACTTCCGCCGGAGACACCACCACAACTGATTGTGGTAATTGATACCGAAGAAGAGTTCGACTGGAACGCGGAGCCAGACGCTAACGCTAACCGGGTTTCTGCCATGGCGCACATTGATCGCGCTCAGGAGATCTTTAACGAGTATGGCATCTGCCCCTGCTACGTTATCGATTATCCGGTGGCCAGCCAGCCTCAGGGCTATGAGCTGCTAAAGCAGTTTGCAGAACAAGGCCAGTGCGAAATTGGAGCGCACCTGCATCCCTGGGTGAATCCACCCCAGGAAGAAGCGGTGACGGTATCAAACATGTACCCCGGCAACCTTCCTGAAGCACTGGAGCGGGAAAAACTCCGTGTTCTGAGCGACACCATTCAGCAGAACTTTGGCCAGGCCCCGATAGCTTATAAAGCCGGGCGATATGGTTTTGGGCCGAATACCACGGGCATTCTTCATGAGCTGGGGTTCGATATTGATCTGTCTGTCTGTCCGCCCCTGGATTCTCGGGGCGACGGCGGGCCGGACTATCGCCGATTTGATTCACATCCGTTCTGGTTCGGCGGCCCGGATAGACCTATTCTGGAGATTCCCTGTACCGGAGGTTTTATCGGCTGGGCGCATCCCATGGCGATTCCGCTGTTCCAGGTTGCCCAGCGCTTGCGCAGGTTCAAGGCGCCGGGGATTCTGTCCCGGATCGGTGCGGTGGATAGGCTCATGCTTTCGCCGGAAGGGTTCACTCCGGCAGAACACATCAAGCTGACAAGGGCGCTTTACAGGCAGGGCGTCCGGACATTTACCTGGAGCTTCCACAGCCCCAGCGTCGTGCCCGGCAATACCAGTTACGTTCAGAACGAGGCCCAGCTAAAGGCGTTTCTGGACAGTTTTCGACAGTTTTTTGATTTCTTTTTCAATGAATTAGGCGGCCAGGCGTCATCGCCGACCCGCATTCGCAAGTATATGGAGAATATGGCATGAAGGTGCTCGGGATATCCCCGCTCGATAAGGATTCAACTGTCTCAATTGTAGAGGACGGCTGCGTCCTCTTTGCGGCCGGCGAAGAACGTTTTTCCAGAAACAAGCAGCAATCCGGTTTTCCGCGCTTGGCTCTGGAAAAAGCGCTGTCATACACTGGCCTCTCTATGAGCGATTTTGACCAGGTCTGTTATCCGTTCCTCACTGCGGAAAACGAGCAAAAGCTGTTCACAAAAAATCTGGAAGACGAGAAAGCGTTTATCAAAGCCTTTCAGCCCAGGGACCTGAGCCCACAAATCAAAGAGGCGCTAAGCCGGGTGCCTGATCGCAGCGAGCCGATTCATGGTCTGGCACACCCGAACGTCATGATGGAAAAGGGTTTTCTTCACAACTCCTATTACAACATGGCCGGGGTTCAGAAACTGGCTTCCAACAAGGCGGCCCTGAAATCCTCACGCCATTGGGGCGAAGGCGCCACAGAATCTTTCCAGCAATGGGAAAGTGAGCTGACTCAGGGTTTGAGCGAGATGGGCTGGAAAGCGCCCGTAAAACGGATGGACCATCACCTGACCCACGCAGCCAACAGCTTCTTTTGCAGTGGTTATGAGCGCGCGTTGTGTGTGACTCTGGATGGCTATGGTTCCGGGCTTGCCGGTTCGGTCAGTGAGGCCCGTGATGGCAAAATTCATCGCCTGCACGGCCTGCCATTCCCGAACTCTCTTGGTACGCTTTATGAACATGTTACCTCCAGCCTCGGGTTCAAACCCAGCCGCCACGAAGGCAAAATTGTCGGCCTGGCGTCTTACGGTGATCCGAGCATCCTGGGGGATATCCTGCTATCCCGTATTGAACAGACGCCCGGCGATTTCCGGATTTACGAAGCCAATAACGTGTTTTTCTCCCGTTATCTCGCTTCGAAGTTTCCGAAAATCGACGTGGCTGCCGCTTACCAGTATGTGCTTGAAAAAGTGGCCACCAACTATATCCGCCACTGGGTAGAAAAAACCGGGATCGACACCATCGTGCTCTCCGGCGGGGTAACGGCAAACGTTAAACTGAACCAACGTATTTTTGAAATCGAAGGCGTTAACCACATCTTTGTGTACCCGAACATGGGTGACGGTGGCTGTGGCACCGGCGCGGCGCTTTACCATAGCTGGCCGGGCGGGGTAAAACCCTCCATTACCAATGCCTACATGGGGCCGGACTATTCCGAAGCCGAAATCGAAGCGGCACTGAAGGCTGAAAACCTGGAATACCAGCGGCCCGAACATCTTGCCGCAGAGGTTGCAGCGCTGATTCACGGTGGCGAAGTGGTTGCGCGGTTTGACGGCCGCATGGAATATGGTCCCAGAGCGTTGGGCAACCGTTCCATTCTTTATCACGCCCGCGAGCCTGAAGTGAATCAGTGGCTCAACAAGCGCCTGGGCCGCACCGAGTTCATGCCATTTGCCCCTGTTACCCTCTACGAAGCCCGGGAAAAGTGCTATCACAACATCAAAGGCGCCGAGCACGCAGCCGAGTTCATGACGGTTACCTTTGACTGTACTGAATTCATGCGCGAAAACTGCCCGGCTGCGGTCCACGTCGATGGCACGGCGCGCCCTCAGCTAATACAGCGGGAGGCGAACCCGGGCTATTACGATATCCTGAAAGAATACGAAAAGCTCAGTGGCATCCCCAGCCTGATCAATACCAGCTTCAACATGCATGAAGAGCCCATCGTCAACTCTCCGGAAGATGGAGTGCGGGCCTTCATGCAGGGTGCGCTGGACTATCTTGCAATAGGCCCGTTCCTGGTGAAACACCCGAACCCGGGGCATTGATCTGGCAACGGATGTAACGCCATGACAGCAGGATTGCTGAACGTCACAACAGAGCCCGCAGCCGTAAGCGCCACATTGCGTGACGACTGGCTGGATCTGGAGCATCGTGCGGAACACACGGTGTTTCTTTCCTGGCAATGGCTGGGTCACTGGCTGCGCGTATACAAACCAGATGCTCTGGTACTTCGGGTAACGGAGGGCGAGCGTCTGGTAGGCCTGGGGTTATTGGTAGAAACCGACGAGCGCCGCCACGGCGTTCTGAAATCCCGGTGCCTGCGACTGCACCAGACCGGCCATAAACTGCTCGACCAGATCTGGATTGAGTACAACGGATTCCTGGCCGAGCGGGGCAAAGAGGACGTCGTTGCTAAGGCCTGCCTGGAACACCTGTGCGGTGCGATGCCGGCCTGGGACGAGTTTGTTCTTGGCGCCATTGATGCCAACGAAGCCGATCGCTATGCCCAGATTACCGGCCTGCACAAGCATTTACGCTGGGAAGCACCCTGCTTTGGTGTCGATCTTGATGGCTTGCGCCGAAGCGGTGACCATTACCTCGACCGGCTCTCACGCAATACCCGCCACCAGATCAACCGGGCTCACCGGCTATACAGCGAACGTGGCGACGTAAAACTGGTACGCCCGGACTCGGTAGAGGAAGCGTTGGCGGTGTTTGATGCCATCGGGCCCAGGCATCTTGAACGCTGGGGGCATGGCCCCGACCAGAGCGGCTTTGCCAACCCGGATTTTGTGCGCTTTCACCGGGAACTGATTCGATCGCGATGGCCGGAGGGTGGTGTTGATCTGGTTTCTGTAATGGCGGGCGATGAGCAGATCGCTAGCTTTTATAACCTGCTACACAACCAAGTGGTTTACTTCTACTTGGGCGGCATGGCAATTGAAAAGGATAACCGCCTGAAACCCGGCCTACTGGGCCATAGCCTGTGTATTGAAGACTATCGCCACCACGGTTTTCACTACTATGACTTTATGGGCGGGGACGAGCGGTATAAATCCAACCTGGGCCAGTTTCATCGCAATCTGGTGCAGATTGCGTTGCAGCGCCCTCGTTTTAAACTGAAGCTTGAAGACGTCGCAAGGCGGGCAAAAAACCGTTGGCTTGGGGAAGCTGGTGCCGGCTATGAGCATTGAACTCCAGGCCCGGGCATCAAGATTTAGCGCCTTCCCGGCAGACGAATACGATCAATATGTGGCTCGCCACCCCCATGCAACGCCTTATCACCGCAGCGCCTGGCTGAACGCAACAACGAGCGCCTATGGTCATACCGGTTGGCTGATTACAGTTCACAATAGTGGGCACTTGTGTGGTGTGCTGCCCCTGGTTGAAGTAAAGCCACCCATCGGAGCAGGAAGCCTGGTTTCCTTGCCATTCTGTGATCTTGGCGGTGTACTCGCCGACAGCCCGAAAATTCGGGAACAAATGATTGCCGAAGCCAGAGCACTGGCAAAAACGAATCGCGTTAAAACTCTGGAAATCCGAGAGGGCGGTGCTGCACTGGAAACCGAACAGGCAACCGATGCGCTGCCAGAACACACGAAAGTGCGAATGCTGTGTAAATTACCTGAAAACAGCGAGGCCTTGTTCAAAAGCTACAAGCCCAAGTTGCGCAGCCAGATTCGCAAGGCGGAAAAGAACGGACTGAGGGCAGAGCTGCGCACAGAGGCTGACGCGGTAGATCTGTTTTACGACGTTTTCACCCAAAACATGCGAAGGCTCGGGTCACCCGTCCACAGCCTGCGCTGGTTCAAGGATCTGAAGGCCGCCTATGGCGAACACCTGCTGATTAGCGTGGTCTTTCAGGGTAACAAACCGGTCGGTGCGGGTATTGTTTTGCTGGGCGGCAGGCAAGCCTGCATCCCCTGGGCATCCACACTGGAAGAGTTCAATCGTCTGGCGCCCAATATGCTGCTGTACTGGACACTGCTCAGCCACGTGTGCGATCTGGGCTACACCCTGTTCGACTTTGGCCGCTCCACCCTGGGTGAAGGCACCTATCGCTTCAAAAAACAGTGGGGTGCGCAGCCCTATGAGCTTATCTGGAGTGAACATCTTAATGGCGTGCAAAAAACAGCCAGTACGGATTCAGCCATGACTGACTCAAACGACACCGGCGCATCGGGCCTATCCCGGCTGCGGCCCCTGATCGAAAAAATCTGGCGCCGCTTGCCGCTGGCAATAACCAACTGGCTTGGCCCCAAACTCAGGCGATACATCACCTTATGACGTTTGTACTGCTGTTAACACTGCTTTGCCTTACGGTTCCCGTGTATGTCTACTTTGGGTACCCGGCGTTGCTATGGCTGCTCACAAGACGCCTACCGAATATCACTCACCGTCGCGGCGAGGAGCAGCCCTCTGTCGCCCTGATTATCTCCTGCTACAACGAAGAGGGAGTCATCCGGGACAAGCTGCAAAACGCCCTGGAACTGGATTACCCGCAAGAGCTGCTTCAGATCATCGTGGTATCAGACGGCTCGGACGACGGCACAGATGAAGCAGTAAAAGAGTTTGAGGACGAGCGTATCGTTCTCATCCGCCAGGAAGGCCGGCTGGGTAAAACTTTGGGCATCAACCTGGCCATGGAGCAGATTAACGCCGACATCACAGTGTTCAGTGATGCTAATGCCATGTACGCCAGCGACGCGATCAGCAAACTGGTGCGCAACTTTGCGGACCTGGATGTAGGTTACGTGGTGGGTGCAGCCCTTTACACCGATGGCAACCAGGGCGCCAGCGCCCGCAATGAAAACCTCTATTGGCGCTATGAGCTGGCCATCAAAGCCATGGAATCCCGCCTGCATTCCGTAGTGGGCGGAGACGGGGCCATATACGCCATTCGCACCAAACTCTGGGAGCCACTGCAGCAACAGGACATCAACGATTTTGTGAACCCCCTGCAGATAATCGCCAAAGGCTACCGGGGCGTGTTCGATGCCGACGCCTGTTGTTTCGAAGAAACCGCCGGTGATTTTGACCGGGAAGTGGCCCGCAAGGAACGCATTGTAAATCGCAGTATTCGCGGCCTGATGCGGGTAGGGCAGGCAATGAACCCGGCGAAAGCCGGGGTGTTCGCGTTCGAGGTTATCTCTCATAAACTGCTGCGATGGCTGATTCCGCTGTTCCTGCTCGTCGGAGTGGCAGGGAGCGTCATTCTGGCTTTTACAGGCCTTGGCTTGTTCCAGCTTATTACTGCAGGCACCCTGTTGATGCTGGTCCTTACGCTTGCCGGGCACCTTTCTGCTAACCGCAATCAGCTGGCCACCTGGATTGCCATGCCTTACTATTTTGTGATGGTTAACGGTTACGCCGTTCGGGGAATAATTAAGGCTTTAAGAGGGCAGACGCAAGTGACTTGGAAAAGTTCGCGACCAGGACCGGGGCAGCGATAATGTCGAAGTTTGCGTTGTTGTTTATGATGGTTTTTTTTGGGGGGATAGCGGCCACGCTTTTCTATAGTGGAGCTGCATCCTTTGTTCTGTATCAGCTGGTTTATTTTCTGAACCCTGATGACCGTTGGTGGTCCGCAGCGATTCCTAGCATCAGTTATTCGTTTTTTAGTGCGTTGCTGATGCTGGCGGCATTGGCAATGCGATATCGGCACTATAGTGAATTATCCCCCTGGAGCAAGCAGCCAATTTTTAAGTGGATGTTGGCTCTTCTGGTGATGTTTTATGTTGTAGGATTTTATGCGCAGCGGCCTGAAGTACATGACAGGTTTGCATTCAGTTTTTTGAAAATGTTCGTAATCGTTCTTGTAGCGTATAAGCTGCTTCATTCAAAAGCCGCTCTCCACGCGTCGACCTGGGCTTACATTCTCGGCGCAACTTATATTGGATATCTTGCCACGATTACCGGAAGAAATTCCGGTAATCGTGTAGAGGGAATTGGGCTTGTCGACTCGCCGGATGCAAACGGTGTTGCTTCAACCCTTGTGCCTGCAACGGCTTTCCTTATGTACTACGCCTGGCTCGGAAATAAGAAGGCGAAGCTTCTTTGCGTCATATGTGGTGCTCTGATCGCAAACGGGTTGGTCCTTATCAATAGTAGAGGCTCCTTTGTGGGCGCCGTAATCAGCGGTGGGGCCTTTTTGTTGATCATGATGTTCTCGAAACATAGGCAGAAAGGGCAGCGTGCGATGGCTATTTTGATCGTCGTTCTTGGGATCAGTGGTGCGCTGTATGTGGCGGATGAAAGCTTCTGGGAACGTATGGGGACATTAACGAACCCGGAAGATCAGGCCTCAAGTGGCTCTGGCAGAATCAATTTCTGGCTTGCCACACTTGATATGATGGAAGACCACCCATTCGGGCTGGGGGTGCAGGGGTTTAACCAGCTCTCGGCTATCTATTTGGGGGATGAGTATAATAACAAGAGTGTCCACTCCCTATGGTTTCAGGGGTTGTCGGAAGTTGGCTGGATAGGCTTTGGTTTTTTTGCGGCGATGCTTTTATCTCTTTACCAATTGTCTAGAAAGGCACGTGAACAGGTGCTCGCCTCTAATAACACTGACGCCTATTTTCAGATTCGTGCTCTTGAATGTGGGTTGTTGGGTTTCCTGGTAGCAGGTAGTTTCATCAATCAGTTTCGAGCGGAAATCCTCTACTGGATGATTTTGCTAGTGGCGGTAGCGGCTAATCACTATTACTTGCGTCACCAAACAACAGACGGCGCGATGAAAGAAGCGAATCACACGAAAAGGAGGATAGCAACCTGATGGGCCAAGTCCGAGTGCTGCAGTTCATAACGCCGGCCGGCTTCTATGGGGCAGAGCGCTGGGTGCTTGCATTGGCCAATAATCTGGCTCATGAGCGGGTTGTCTGCGACCTGGCGGTTCCGCGTGAGAGTGCTGAACAGGACCTGTCGGTAGCGGAGCATTTTCCGGCCGAGGCTGGGAAAGTGCACTATCTTTCGATGAACGGACGGTTTGACTTTTCTGTAGTGAATCAATTAGTCGAAGTCATACGACAACGGCGTATTCAGATCATCCATAGCCATGGCTACAAATCTGACATTATTGGGCTATTGGCAGCAAAACGCGCAGGTATCCAATGCGTCAGCACTCCTCATGGTTACCCCAGTAAGGTTGGCCTGAAGTTAGCAACATTTATTCGAATCGGTACCTATCTCCTTCGGTATTTTGATGCCGTGGTACCTCTCTCCGAAGAGCTGCGTTCGGATATGAAGCGATTTGGCGTGCCGGCATCGAAAACTCGTTTTATCCGCAACGGTGTTGATCTGAAGGAAATTGATGAATTTGCTCACCCTCGAGAAGCGGTCAGTGTCGATGGGCCCCCGTGCAAAACGATTGGGTTTGTGGGGCAGATGATACCTCGTAAGGGGCTGCCAGATTTGGTGGAGGTTTTTGACCAGCTCTGTTTAAAGTACGGTTCCCTGAAATTGCAGCTTTTGGGTGACGGCAGTCAGCGACCGGAACTGGAAGGCCAGGCTGCTGGGCTCGCAAGTGCGGATGCCATCGAGTTTCTGGGATTTCGCAACGATCGGCTGGAACTGATGGCCCAGTTCGACCTATTCGTTATGACCTCGTCCCTGGAGGGGATTCCCCGCTGCATGATGGAAGCCATGGCGCTGGGTGTGCCTGTTGTTGCTTACGATATTCCAGGCGTTGACCAACTGGTGGAACAAGGCGTAACGGGCCTGTTGGCCCCCCATGGTGACAGGGCGGCACTGGCTGCGTGCTGTGGCCAACTTCTGGAGTCCCCCGAGCTGGCGAGAGAGCTGGCGGATAACGCTAGAGAGCGGGTCGAGGAACGCTATTCCGCCGCGCGAATGGCACAGGAATACGAGGCGCTGTTTGGCGAGCTGCTGAGCCAGAAGCAATCTGACACGTCAGCACAAAAGAAGGTGTCCTGAGCGATGTGTGGACTGGCCGGATTCCTGCGGATGCCCAATACGCCTGAGCGCGATGCTCATTGGCCTTGGCTTGAGGCCATGGGGCAGGCAATCAGACACAGAGGGCCAGACGCCAGCGGTGTCTGGCAAGATGACCATGTCGGGATGGTGCACCGCCGTCTCAGCATATTGGATCTGAGCGAGGCCGGTAATCAGCCGATGGTCTCTGCCTCCGGGCGCTACGTGGTTTCCTTCAATGGAGAAATCTACAATTTCCGGGAGATACGCCAGGAGTTGAGCGGGGCAGGATACAGCTTCCGCACCCAGACGGATACGGAAGTCCTACTGGCGCTCTTCGAGCACAAAGGTGTGGATTTCCTGGACGATCTCAACGGGATGTTCGCCATTGCAATCTGGGACCGGGAAGCCAGACAGTTGTTTCTGGCCCGAGACCGGCTTGGCAAAAAGCCTCTCTATTATTACCGGGAAAGTGGCCAGTTTGCTTTTGCCTCGGAAATCAAGGCCCTGCTGCAGGTGCCGTTTGTGAAAGCTGACATCCGCCTGGATGCGGTCAAGGATTTTTTCGCTTATCAGTATGTGCCCGACCCCAAAACTATTTATAAGCATGTCCACAAACTGCCCCCGGGTCACTGGCTGGTAACCGACGGTGAGGAACTGACCATCCGGCAGTATTGGGATGTTTCCTTCGCGAGCCCCAGTTCGGCCAGCCTGCAGGAATTGGAAGCGGGGCTCTATGACCTCATTGACGACGCGGTTCGTTTGCGTATGGTCAGTGATGTCCCATTAGGTGCCTTTCTTAGCGGTGGCGTGGACTCCAGCGCTGTGGTCGGCCTGATGGCGGGTCACACCGACAGGCCGGTGACCACCTGCTCAATCGGTTTTGACTCCAAGCACTTCGATGAAGTGGTCTGGGCAAAACAGGTCGCTGACTTGTTTCACACCGATCACCACGAATTCACAGTCCGGGAAAATGTAGCCGGCAGCCTAACGGACATTGCACGCTTTTTTGATGAACCTTTTGCGGATCCATCGTTTGTGCCAACGTATTTTGTATCTCAACTGGCACGGCAGAAAGTTACCGTAGCTCTGGCTGGCGATGGTGGTGATGAGAACTTTGCCGGATACAGCAAGTATCGAACCGACCACCTGGAAAACCAGATCAGAAAGCTATTCCCGGGTGCGCTTCGCCACGGTGTTTTTCCACGTCTGGCACAGCTGGCAGGGGCTATGAAAAGCCCCGCGGCCCGAAAGGCGCAATCTCTGCTGGGCACGCTGGCCATGGAACCGGATGAAGCCTTTTTCGTGACCAATAGCTTCTTCCGGCGTTCGGTATGGAACGAACTGGTTCGGGGCGAACTGAAGCGCGAAACTGATGGCTACGACCCCGCAGATATTACCCGGCATCATTACCATAACGCGGACACCGACGATCATTTGTCGAAGATCCTCTACACGGACATAAAAACTTACCTGCCTGGAGACATTCTCACCAAAGTGGACCGGATGAGCATGGCCAACTCTCTGGAAACCCGCGCACCGCTTCTGGACTATCGGGTGGTGGAGTATGCGGCTAACATTCCTTCGGCGCTCAAAATGAAGGGCAGGGAGAAGAAGTTCATCCTCAAGGATACCTTCTCACGGCTGTTGCCGGACGACGTTCTTTACCGCAAGAAAATGGGCTTCTCCGTACCTTTGGCGGAATGGCTCTGCAACGAACTGCGACCGATAGCGGAAGACGCCTTCAATAGTAACGATGGTGGGCTCGCCGAATGTTTCAATATGAAGGTCGTCCGGCAACTCTGGCAAAAGCATCGGGGTGGAGATTACCGGTATACCCAGGAGTTATGGAGTATGCTGAATTTTGAATTATGGTGGCAGGCTTATAGCGGGGGCGACGCCACATCACGGCATCGGAGTGAGTAAGATCATGGTGACGAAATTGTTTCGACAAAATGCTATCCATAAACGCCTGTTTTTCTGGATAGCAATTCTCGCTGTTGTCATTGGCACCTTGCTTATGAGCATAAACTTGTATGGATTGAGCCAACCTCTCAGAAAACCCGGCTTGGGCGTCACTGATCATGAAATGCTCCGCTTTGTTCCTGAGGAAATATGGAGTTACGAAAGGAGTATGAAGGAAATTGATGCTTTATCCGGAATTGAGGACAGGGATGTTCTTGCAAGCAAAGCCAATGACATTGTTAATATCAGTATTGTCCATCCCCAATGGACGTGGGTTGACCGTGTCGAATACCGACAGCTTATTCCTGTTTGGGAAAATTACTATCTTTGGTTTTTGGGGGTAGTCACCGATATGCCTCAGATCCAACGGTATCACTACGCCAACTACAAACGAAATATCAAGCGCGGTATTGGGGTTTGTGGAGATGCTGCCACAGTCTACTCCAGTATTCTTGACCGTTATGGTATCGAAAATCGATTGGCGTCGTTTAGCGAAGGTCATGTGGTAGTTGAGTATGAATCAGAGGATGGCCAATTCTTTGTGATGGATTCTGATTTTGGCGTCGAACTTGGCATGACACTGGAAAAAATCAGTAGTGACCCGGAGCTGGTCAGGAAGGCTTATGTGGATAAAGGGTATACAACTCGAGAGATCAACACTCTGGTCCGGATTTATGGCTCAGGCTTTTTTATTTTTGACGACACTTACAATTTTATGGCTAAACGGTACATCTTTGAAGAAGTTAGTTACGTGATGAAATGGGTTGCTCCTTTGATATTGATCGTTTTGGGAGGTCTATATCTGCTACGAACCCGGCGCCTCTCTCCATTTAAAAAATAATAGAGCCTGGGCTAGTGACTAGAAAAATGCAAAATACGATCAGGGTCCTCCATATAACATTTAATATGGGAATCGGAGGTACTGAACAGGTGATTCGACAGTTGGTTTCCAATCTCTCAGCAGACAGATTCTCCAACACCATATTGTGTATCGATGGTCAAATTGGGGAGATCGGTCAGCAGGTTAGGGCTCAGGGCATCAGTGTGCTGAGCGTTAAGCGATCCCCTGGCCTGGACCTTGGTTTAGTTCGGGTGATTCGAAAGACTATCCGGCAAACAGAGGCAGACATTGTTCATTGTCATCAATATACGCCATGGGTTTACGGCTGGCTGGGTAGTCTTGGTACCGACGCAAAAGTGGTTTTCACAGAGCACGGCCGATTTCATCCTGATCGCTATCGTTACAAAGCTATGCTGTTCAACCCTTTAATGGCCTGGATGACAGGAGGAGTGATAGCTATCTCATACGCGACCCGAAAGGCTCTTGCGCGCTACGAATTTGTACCAGCCAGCAAGATACAAGTCATTTATAACGGCATCAGTGGCCTGAAACGCGACAATGAGGCCGTTTCAACAGTGCGGCGTGAACTGGAAATACCTGAGGGAGACCGGATCATTGGCACAGTAGCCCGACTCGACCCGGTTAAGAACCAGTCGATGATGTTGCGAGCGTTTGCCCAGGTCGTGAGCCAACATCCCGACTGTTGGTTATTGATGGTGGGTGATGGGCCAAGTCGGCAAAACCTGGAGCATCTCGCCATCACACTTGGTATTACTGACCGGGTCATATTTACCGGCTTCCGCCCCGAACCCGCCGATTATCTTTCTGCTATGGATATCTTCCTGCTGACTTCTCATACGGAAGGTACCTCTATGACCCTGCTGGAGGCCATGAGCCTGGATATTCCTGCGATTACGACGGCAGTGGGCGGGAATCCAGAAATCGTTAAGAATGGTGAGACTGGGATTTTGGTTCCGACGGATAGTCCGAAAGAACTTGCCACCGCAATTAACACCCTTCTTGAAAACGAGAGCATTCGTTTCTCAATGGGTGAAGCCAGCAAACGGCGTTTTGATAGTCGGTTTTCAGTGACCCCGATGGTTTCCGGGTATCAGGCACTCTACCAGCAGTTTCTTCGTGGTTAATGCAGGGATGTCGCAGATCCGTAAGGCAGTCATCTTCTCTTCGATTACCCGCTACAGCGTCATGTTGATCGGATTAGTTTCGATGATGGTTGTGGCAAGACTTTTAACTCCGGATGAAATCGGCACTTTTGCCATTGCTAGCGGCATCGTCATGCTCATCAGCGAGTTCCGTATACTTGGGGCCGGAGCCTACCTGGTGCGGGAAACAGAGTTGTCACCCGCTAAGGTGCGGGCAGCCCTGGGGCTTACCATACTCATATCCTGGGGGCTGGGATTGATCATCATACTTGCAGCCCCTTTGGCTGCGGATTTTTATGAGATTCCGCCAGTCGTAACCGTCTTCAGGATTCTGTCTGTGACATTCTTCCTGGCGCCATTCATAAGCGTACCCTCAGCGCTGTTCTCGCGGCATCTTAAGTTCAATTTGCTATTCCGTATGCAGTTTGCCGGGTCCCTTATGGCGCTCGTTGTGACCTTATCCCTGATTTATGCTGGTCAGAGTTTCTACTCGCTGGCCTGGGGACAGGTAGCGGGTGCCCTCACCAAATTCCTGATCGTCAACGTTTTGCTCCGCCCCAGCGCCATGGTTTATATTCCTAGCTTCACTGGGATTCGGGTAATTGCCAGTCTGGGAGTGTTTAATTCAGTCGCGGGTATCCTGCGAAAGGCCTCGGTGGTTCTCCCGGACATGGTTATTGGTAAGATGGGAACCACCTTTGAGGTGGCTATGTTTTCCCGGGGTATGGGGTTCACCCAGTTCGTCTCTGAAACATTGATGCGGGGGGTGAGTCCGGTTGCACTTCCTTATCTTTCGGGTGCTCGCCGCGAAGGGGCCGATGTGAGATTCGCTTATCAGCGAGCCAGCGTGCTCCTCGGAGGACTTGTCTGGCCTGTGCTCGTGGTTGGCAGTCTAGCCAGTTTACCAGCGATCCGGCTGCTCTTCGGTAATCAGTGGGATGCCGCGGCTCCTTTGGTGGCCTGGCTTGCCCTGTGGGCGGCTCTGCGCTCCGTGCACTGGTTCTCCAATGACGTTCTTGTTGCCATGCACCGCGAAAAAATCATGGTTATCAAGGATCTTTTCGTCTTCACACTTCTTTTAATTGGTGTGATCTTGGCCTATCCCGGTGGTCTCGAGCGGATAGCTCAGGTATTCATGGTGGTTGGGTTTTTCGAGGTGTTGCTCATTACATGGTTGCTGCGTACCTGCATTGGTTTGCAGCCCATGGCGTTCGTGCGCGCCTGGGTTCCAAATCTTGTGGTTGCCATGGGCTGTGCGCTGATGACGCTGGCTGTCAGGCAGTGGCTGGACTTTGACCAGGCCCCGGCTTGGCAGCCAGCAGCGGCCTTGGCGCTGATATTTCCGTTGTTCTGGCTATTTTTACTCTACCTGTTAGGTCACCCTCTATTCAAAGAGTTTCAGGGTATTCTTCGTTCTTTAAGGAGACAAAAATGATTCGGGGCTCGGGAGTTGCAACTGACAGAAGGGGCCAAGGGTGACTTTGAAAAATCTGCGTCAATCATTAAGACAGGCCCTTATTCGCCAGTTTCTGCGTCTCATGAACACCGAGGAAATGCGCCACGCTGTAGTTCGTACTCTTCCAGATTACAGTGACATTCGTCGGCGCATCAGTACCTACCCCGACCCCTACCGGGAAAGTCAGCCTGTCAGACATAATCCGCTGCAGCATCCCCCTATTTTTATCACTGGCCGGTTTCGCAGCGGCTCGACACTGCTGTGGAATATATTTCGCAATCTTGAAGAGTACACAGCCTATTACGAACCCTTTAACGAACGTCGCTGGTTCAATATGACCCAGCGAGGGGATCATATCGACGCTTCGCACCGGGGCGTCAGCGAATACTGGTCGGAATACGCGGGCCTTGGTGAGCTCGACGAGTACTATCGTGAGGACTGGATTCGACACCACCTATACATGGACGAACACGCCTTTGATTATGCCATGAACGTATATGTAAACAGGCTTGTTTCCAGCGCGGACAGCCGCGCTGTGCTGCAATTCAACCGAACGGATTTCAGATTGGGCTGGCTCAGGGCAAACTATCCTCAAGCCCACATTGTTCACATCTTCCGACATCCCCGCGACCAGTGGTGCTCGGTACTCCGAGACATTCAGAGATACCCCTCCAGCGCAATCTCAGCACAGGGTTTCACGGATCATTTCTATCTGCGGATGTGGTCTCTGGATCTGTCTCATCAATTCCCATTTCTGTCAGATTATCAGGACCGCCACCAATACTACCTGTTCTACTTCCTATGGAAACTGTCCTATTGCTTCGGTTGTCATTATGCCGATATCAGTGTTGCCATGGAGGACTTGACGAACAATCCGGAGCATACGGTTTACTCAATCCTCAAGGCTATTGATGGGGCTGGGAATGGACTGCCTGAAAATATTGATCTTTCTTTTGTCAAGCAGTCCGAAAGTCGCTGGCTTGGATACGCGCCTGCACGCTGGTTTCAGGCGATAGAAGATGAGTGTGACGCCGTTATCGGTGAGTTCCTGCAAGGGGAACCGAAATTATGAAAAAGATCCTGTTATTCAGCGAAATATTTCCTCCAACCCACGGCGGTAGCGGACGCTGGTTCTCTGAAATCTACGGTCGTTTTCCCAAGCAGGACGTGGCTTTTCTGGTTGGTGCCAACGATGGGACTAAAGTATTTGACAACCGTTTACCTCATCAAATCCACCGTTACAATCTCAGTAGTAGTGAGTGGGGGATGCGTTCGTTGCTGGGTCTGAAATTTTATTTGCGGACTTGGGGCAAACTGAAAGCAATTGCGAAAGATGAAGGCATACAACAGGTCCATTGTGGCCGAGTTCTGCCTGAGGGTGTAGCAGCATTGATGCTTAAGGTCAGCAGTGGAATACCATACCGCTGTTATGTCCATGGTGAAGATGTAGAAACGGCGCTTACCAGTCGAGAGCTGACCTGGCTGACCCGCCGGGTCATGAAGCATGCCGAACAGGTTATTTGTAACAGTGAAAACAGCTTTCGCATTCTGAGGGAAAAATGGGATCTGAGCCCTGGTAAGATGATTATCATGACTCCCGGCGTCGATGTGGATCACTTCTGTCCTGACCCGACCACGCCCAAACCCGAGGGCTGGGAGGGGAGGATCAATATACTTACGGTTGGCAGGCTCCAGCAGCGCAAAGGACAAGATATGATGATTCGTGCCCTGCCAGAATTGGCCAAGGTTTTTCCCAACATCAACTACGCCATCATAGGGGGTGGCAAGGAACGGCCGAACCTTGAGCATCTGGCGGATGAGTTGGGCGTAATCGGGCATGTACAGTTTTTTGGAGAAGTGAACGATGCTCAGATGAAGGCCTGTTATCGACATTGTGATCTTTTTGCGCTGCCTAACCGGCGAGTTGGTAACGATGATGAGGGCTTTGGAATGGTTCTGCTTGAAGCGCAGGCATGTGGGCGCCCAGTCCTGGCCGGTGCTTCCGGAGGAACCCGGGAAACCCTGGAGGACGGGGTGACCGGGACTATGGTGGATTGCACTGCTCCGGAGAATATTGCCGATGCAGCGACCAAACTACTCAGTAATCCGGAAACACTAGAAAGCATGGGGCAGGCAGGGCGTGAGCACGTAGAGAATCGCTTTAGCTGGGAAACATTGGCTTCGAATGCCAAAAAGCTTTTCTCATAGCATTGCCAGCAGTGATTCAACTCACAGCACAACATTGTAGAAAACCAACAATACGAGGACAAGGAGCGGTAATGATCGTCTCTCATAAATATCGTTTTATTTTCGTCAAAACGCTAAAGACGGCGGGTACCAGTGTTGAGGTTTTTCTTTCCAATCTCTGCGGTGAGGACGACATCGTGACTCCTGTCTCCCCCCCGGAAAGCTCGCATGTGGCAAGAAATCATAGTGGACTGTGGAACCCTGTTCACGATTTGATTGAGAATGATAACCGAGGCGTTCGCAAGACCTTTACTGACCTGATGGCGCGGGAAAAATTCTATAATCACATTCCAGCCAAGATACTCCGCCATCGCTTGCCAGATCATGTATGGAATGGCTATTTCAAATTTTGTATTGAGCGGAACCCCTGGGACAAAACGTTATCGCATTTTCACATGGTGAGAGAACGGACTGGAGGAACGCTGACCTTCGATGAGTACCTGACATCTCGAAAATTTTGTTTTAACCATCCCATCTATCTCGATAAACAAGGTGAGGTGCTTGTTGATCGTGTTGTTGAGTATGAATCCTTGAGTGGGAACTTGGCAGGGGTATTTTCTGACTTGGGCATCCCTTACGATGGAACGTTAGGCGTGCAGGCCAAGTCAGGTCACAGACGTGATAAGCGCCCCTATCAGGAAGTTTATTCTGAATACGCCAGAAAAATTATAACTGACGCATTTCGCATTGAAATTCAGTTGCATAATTATAAATTCTAAAATATTTATATAGATGTTTATACGTTTTTTTTCGAAAAGGCAATTTTATGGATAAGAAAAGCCGTATTCTTTATTTGAGAGCTACTTCAATGCCTGGTGCTGGCACCCGGGTTCTTGTTCATTGGTTGAATTGGCTCGACAGAAATGGCTATGAAGTATTTGTATCGGCGCCCCACAAGGGCTGGCTAAAGGAAAAGTTATCCAGATTTCGGAATAAAAAAGTATTCGATGCCGAATTCTTTATTCCTAAAGCCAAAGATTATCCGAGATTCTCTGTGTTAGTGCTGCGGCTTTGCTTATTTGTTATAAAAAATAGAATCGATATAATACATTGCAACTCCGATATTGCTTATTTTACGGCTTGTGCTGTTGCAAAAATAACGAGAAGGCCGATCATAACCCATCTTCGTTTTCACTATAAAAAAGAGTTTTATTCCTGGCTATTTGGGGCTTGGAGAAACCCTGACTTAGTAATTCTCGTTTCGGAGGCTTTCCGGAGAGAGGAGATTAAAAAAATTCATGCGATCGTCCCTGACACTCCTGTCAAAGCGTTGCATAATTGTATTGATATTTCCGAATATCCGGAAAGTGTTATGTCTGACCAGTGGGGTTCTGATTACATCTTTTATCCCGCGGCTATTTCTGAAAGAAAGCGACAGATACAGCTATTCAGGATGGACCAGATTCTCCAGGAAAAGTGCGCGGGTCTTCGCTTTATTGTTGCTGGCCAAGCCAAGGATATTGAGTATTGGGAGTTGTGTAAGCAAGAAGCAGACAGATATCCCAGCAATCATATTGAATTCGTCGGACACGTGAACGACGTTTCATCCATGTACCGTAATGCATTTTTGTCACTAACGCTTTCTGAATATGAAACGTTTGGCTACTCAGTTCTGGAATCCATGGCATCGGGCGTACCGGTCGTGGGATATCGAATCAATGCCGTTGAAGAAGTGGTGGGTGAGAACACTTATTTAGTGGAGTTGGATAATTTTGAAGCGCTCGCTAACCCAATAATGTCACTTAGGCAGGATATGGATCAATGGCAAACCTATTCGAAAAGGCTTAGGGAGCGAGCGCAGATGTATTTTTCGCCTGACTACATCTGTCCAAAATTACTGGACATGTATGACGAAGTGCTCGCCAAGCGAAATGAACCATGAAACCCAGAAAATTTCCGTTAAATAATCTGTTTAGAAAAGTTTGATTTACGTCGACGTTTTTGCATGCATAGCTTGAGGTAGCTGATCGAAAAAAATTGATGGTTACTTGAACCACTTCAGGGTGTTGACGCTAAAGTCCATTTGAAGTTTGAGTGCGTCTTCTTCATAAAAATTCTTTAGTATTTGGTATTCATCATCATTAATTTCTGGTTTTTCTAGCCTTGTCGAACCAATTTCGGCACTTGATTGTATGGCCCGTTTCAACCTGTAGGGTAAGGATTTTTGCTGAAGATGCCGCCTGTAAAATGAGAGTATTGCCATACCCAGTTTTGACTTTCTTGTAGTAACCTTGTTGGCGTTGAAGACCGTACCTGTCTTTTCTATCTTCACACTCTTGCCGACGTCCAGGAATTGAAAGATCTGCTTCACCAAAGTTTCTGGTGATTTCTTCAAATCATCCATCGAGACTATGCAGATCTGGTTGCGGCTATAATATTGAAGAAATTGCGCGACCTGGTAATGGTAGCGTCCCTGCCATGCAAATGCTTCATTTTCCAGGTTCTGGATAATTTCCGATAATTCCCGCGTTTCCTGGCCAACCTGAACTCTGTGTAGATAGTGTGAGATAATTCTATCTATCGGGTTGCGCACAATATAAATAAACTTTGCATCCGGCGCGTAGCTGGCAATTTTTTTCGGAACATCTTTATTAAATGGTGCTCGCGTATAACTTGTAGATGCTTCCCCTATTCGAGGAATGTTTCTTCTCTGAGGCCTGAATCTCGATTCATACCAATCCAGACCTTTCGCCCAATACTTAGGGTTTGAGAAAAAGTTTAATTCTTTTACATTTGAGAAATATATATCTGGATGCTGCTCTAGATAAAGGTAAAGACTAGTGGACCCTGATCGAGCTGCGCCAATGATGAAAAAGTTTGGTTTCATTCCAGTCTCTCTATGGACAGATTTCTTTCTGTATACTTAATAGGCTGCAAGCGCTTCTCAGCTATTCATTAAACGGTTCTTTCCCAAGAAAGCGTATTTTTAACCCATCGACTATATTCGCATTAAACAAGAACCATGCTCTATGTATAATTTCGTGCACGTTGAAGTACTGAGTTTCGAGAAGAGAGACTTTTGGACTAGTATTGATGACTTCATAACCAAATGCTGTTAGTTCCTTACTAGAGATGGCTTCAAATACTCTGAGTTGATTAGGAGTCATCTGTTGTTTCCACTTGTTATAGTTTCCTGATTGAACAGTCTTGGTCAGAGATATGATCTCCGTTTCTGTGATACTTTCACCAAGGAAGTCATAAATTTCTAGAGCTTTGGATGTCGTGTCTTTAAGAAGGTCTTCATATTTTATAAAATATAGCTGATTTTTATCTTTTAATTTTCCTATAGTTTTTCCTTGGTTATTGAGTCTGGACCAATACTTTGCGCATTTGTAGATATTATTCGGTCCCCAAGGTTTTTCCAAAAGTGATAGGGCTACATCTCTGCCATCTCTGACGATGTAAATAAAATTAGCCTTTGGGAAAATTTCAATTAAGATTTCTAGGTCGCCAAGATAGTGGGGCGTTTTATCACCCCATCGATTTTGTCCCTGAAGCTGTTTACGTTTTAATATGAT
>Ga0307976_1000208_pt1 | contig 36199 bp, 24 predicted proteins | sample OrgLakmetagen919_FD_201836 | JGI IMG/M metagenome (GOLD analysis project Ga0307976, IMG submission 201836) | Saline water microbial communities from Organic Lake, Antarctica - #919 | ecosystem: Environmental > Aquatic > Non-marine Saline and Alkaline > Saline | place: Antarctica: Organic Lake... | reverse complement strand
AGAACATCAAGAAGTAGAGGGCTTTTATTTTTGAGGTTAGTTGAGCAGGCAGTAAATAAAACCCCTGTTTCCTATAAAGAAATTGTCAATCAAAATCACGGGTCATGATTACATACCCCATTTAAGAGTATTCACCAACCTTGATTTTTTAGATTTTTATGAGGCAAAATGAAGTTTGGTTAATAAATCTGGATCCGACAATTGGAGCGGAAATCAAAAAAACCCATCCTGCCATTATTGTAAATGACAATTCGTTAGGGAAATTGCCTCTTAAAATCATTGTTCCGGTTACGGATTGGAAAGAACGGTATAAGATAGCTCCCTGGATGGTTAAAATCGAACCGAACAGTAAAAACGGACTGGCAAAAGAATCTTCGGCTGACTGTTTTCAGGTGCGCTCCTTATCTCAGGATAGATTTGTAGAACAGCTTGGAGTATTACCTGAGTCAATTATGGATGAAATACGGATTGGACTATCTAAAGTTTTATCGATTGATAATGAGTAAGTTTACTTTTATTTTTTGTGGTTTAGTGAGAAAAGTGTTTTAATACAAAATGTATAATAATGAAAACCAAAGCGATAGCATTTTTTACCCTGATCTTTACAGCCTTCTTTGCAATGGGAGGTACTTATCAACTCGAACGCGTAGAACCTCCCTTCTGGTGGACGGGGATGAAGCACAGCGAAGTACAGGTGATGCTGTATGGTGAAAATATCGCCGCGCTGACACCGGAATTCCAATATCCCGGCGTAGAGCTGAAGCGGATTGCCAAAACAAGTAACAACAACTATCTGTTTATGTATCTCGACATCAGCCGGCAGGCAAGTCCGGGAAAATTTGAAATCAGCCTGACAAAAGGAGAAAAAGAAAAAGCAAGCTTCACCTACGAACTAAAAAAACGCCGAAAAGGTTCCGCTTTGCGCGAAGGGTTTAACAGCTCGGATGCCATGTATCTTCTGTTTCCCGATCGTTTTGCTAACGGAAATCCGGCCAACGACAGCATGGAGGGCTATGAGGATAAGCTGGACCGTGAGGATGATTACGGGCGTCATGGCGGAGACCTTCAGGGAATCATCGATCACCTCGACTACATCGAAGAAATGGGTTTTACCGCGCTGTGGCTGAACCCGGTGTTGGAAAACGCAATGCCGGAAGCATCTTACCATGGTTATGCGATTACCGATTTTTATAAAGTTGATCCGCGTCTTGGGGATAATGATCTTTACCTTAAGTTAAGTAAGGAAGCTAAAAAGCGGGGTATCAAACTCATTCAGGATATGATTATGAACCACTGCGGTTCTAAACACTGGTGGATGGCTAATCCGCCTTCGAATGACTGGGTGCATTACCAGGATGATTTCAAAGTAACCAACCACCGGAGGGTGGTGCTGCACGATCCGTATGTCGCACAGTCGGATAAAGAACTGTTTGAGAAAGGATGGTTTGTTTCGGCCATGCCCGATATGAACCAAAGCAATCCGCTGATGGCGGATTACCTGATTTACAATTCGGTGTGGTGGATTGAGCATGCCGGTTTGGGTGGCATCCGTCATGACACGCATCCCTATCCCGGAAAAGGGTTTATGCAAGAGTGGACCTGCCACATCATGGAGGAATACCCCAATTTCAACATCGTGGGAGAGGAATGGAGTCCTGACCCTGCGGTGCTGGCAAAATGGCAGCGCGGCAGCCACCTTCCGGTGGATTTTAACTCTTGCCTGCCCGGCCTGATGGATTTCCCGATACAAATCGCCCTTTCAGAAGCCCTCACAGAAGAAGAAAACTGGGATGCCGGATGGATTAAAGTCTATGAGATGCTGGCCAACGATTACCTCTATCCCAACCCGATGGATTTGGTGATTTTTCCGGATAACCACGACATGGACCGCTTCTATCGCCAGGTAAATCAAGACTATGAGCTGTGGAAAATGGGAATGATTTACATGGCTACCATGCGCGGCATTCCGCAAATACAGTATGGTACGGAACTGCTTTTCAGCAATGAAAAGTATCATGACCACGGCCAAATACGCGAAGATTTTCCGGGAGGATGGGAAGGCGACGAAGTGAATGCTTTTACTGGCGAAAACCTCGACCCACAAAAAGCCAAAGCACAGGAATTCCTCCAAAAACTGCTCAACTGGAGAAAAACCAACCCAATCATCCATAAAGGAAAACTCATGCAGTTTGCTCCCGAAAACGGCGTTTACACCTATTTCAGATACACAGATGAAAAAGCGGTGATGGTCATCTTCAACAAAAACGAAGAAACATACGCGCCGGATATGTCACGATATGATGAACGTATAAAGGGTTTTGTAAAAGGTGTTGATGCAATTTTTGGAAAAGAGTATAAACTCAACAAGTTGAAAGTTCCGGCAAGAGGTGCATTGATATTGGAGTTGAAATAGAAAAGTTTCTGTTTATAAACTATTGCCATATAATGAAGAGTGCATGATCAGTATAGATTCATGCACTCTTTTTTAATAAAACCTCCAAGGTGTTAAAATAGTTACTTATCAATACTTTCTGATTGACTATTATTTATGATTTTAGTATAGATTCATATCAAAGTGGTTCTGTCCTTTAACGAATTCTACAAAACAGATTCCCGCCCTTACCGAGCGGCACGTTCGGGCGGGCCTCACGTCATCACTGCGCTAACGCTTTGTGGTTTGATACCAATGACAACATTATATTTATATAGCGTTTTGTATTTCTGTATTTTAATAGCCTTTGGTAACTGTCCCGAAAAATAATGCCATGGAACCCCGGCCTTCAGGCTGGGGGTTATGAGGCTCCAGCAAACCTCAACCGCCGTCGCCATGATTTTTTTTAGCAATCCAAAACCAGAGACAGGCGCAGTCCACGGGAAATATTGCACTAGCAACGATTCAATGACATTTATAATACGGCACAAAAAGCTTCGACCCGCTCCGGGGTCGGTATTTCTAAAGTGAGCAATCATTTCTACAAATATGTAATGCCCAAGGCATCAGGAATGACAGCCTCAAATGGTTTCCTTCTCCCTGGGGAGAACCTTTCCCGATTTTGGGGAAGAGCCTGTCCCGAGAAACGGGAGTCAGGAACGAGGGGGTAACAGCGAAGTACTAATGCCATGGATCCCCGGCTTCCAGCCGGGTCTGCGAAGCAACGGATTCCTGGCTTTTGGATTAAGGGTTTCAGGGAGTCCATCAACCCAAACAGGCATCGCCTGCAATTGCAACAAAGCTACAGGGGAAATTTGCTGTGCCATTCATCCCGAAAGCTTTCGGTAGTCGCGGATAGTTTTAGAATAGAAACGAGTTGCGTTTTATCATTAATGCCTGTCCTCCTGTAAGAAAACTTAAACTATTGCCGGCTGGAAGCCGGCGATCCTGTGACCACCGGATGTTTGTTACCAAACATAACAAGTATTTAGGTTGCAAATTGAACATGGCATATCATCAAGTCTACATCTTACTTGTCGCTATCCTTGAGGGGATCTTTTTGGTTTCTGTTGTCTGGAATATTTCCCGAATGTATTGCTGAATTAAAAAAAGAAATGCCGGGGTAAAAAACCCGCATACGGAGGATAAAACCCGGTTTAAAAAAGAATTCATTATGTCTGTGGACTTTTTGCACAAAGAATTCCGGACTTCTAATCTTTGTAAACATCTCTTCGATGACCTATATTAATGACCGTAATGGTTATGACCTCATCGTTAATCTCATATATAATACGATAATTTCCTTTTCGGATTCGTTAAGCTTCTATCCCTTTAAGCTTTGTCGAATGAAATAATCTCATCATCAGACTCTTTAATATCCCTAAAAGCTTTTATATCTTCTATATCTTCCAGAAGTTCAAGCATTTCTTTATATTTTTCTATGGGTAGCAAAACTGCAATTTTATTGCCTTTACTATCTTTTATAAATTGGCTCTTCAGCATAATTTTCGGTTTTAAAATATGATTTTACCCATAAACAAAATTAACATAAAAACGGCACTTTTTCAAACCGAAAATGAAATCTACAATTGATGTGTTAATACAGATACTTATTGATACTTTTTGATTATTAGCTTTTTGAGATCTTAGAACAGATTCCCGCCCGCACCAAGCAGCACGTACGGGCAGAATGACTTTTGACTCAATAGAGTTAGTATAGAAAAAGCAAAAGATTGAGCTATGGCCCGCCCAAACCCCGAACCTTCAGGATTCAGCCGGGTGGGAATATGGTTTTTAGGGATAATACAGGAATGCTTTTCCTGAATCAATAAGTAATCAACTTTACATCTCAATTATTTTTTACTCAAATGCCCGTTTGTTTTCATACACCATGCAGCTCTGAATATTTCAGAGATATATGATTGTTGCTGCGGAGCAGCATAAACTTTGTAGTTGAAGGCTATAAACAAGATCCTTCAAAGGTGCGGAGCACCGCAATTTTTTCTAAGGCAGCCTCAGCAGCAGAATAGTGCGCCACAACTTTAATCAATCATGTTCATTTTTAGGATAAGTACTTTTTCTTACCTTAGAAATTCTTTACGATAACGTACTGATGAGCTGCTAACTGCAGATTCGAACCCAGATCAACATCAGCATCCTCCATAACATTGGTCCAGCTGGTATTTGAAACCGATTCCGGCAAGGGATAATCGATAGCGGAACCACGAACATTTGCAATGAAGAGCACTTGCTCTGCCCCTGACACCCTTTTAAATACCAACACATCCTGGTGACTGCTCAGCACCTCAAGCGACCCGTTTTTTAAGGCCTCACTGTTTTTCCTTCCTTCCACAAGGCGGGTATATTCCTCCAGTATATCCGGATTAATAGCCCAATCGATGGTTATGGAAGCTCCCTCAAAAAAAGGCAACTGGTTAGGGTACCCTACCTCCTGGCCATTGTAAAACATCGGTACGCCACCCATATAAGCCGTCACAGCAAAGGCAGTTACAGAGGCATCCAATCCGTTAAATATCTCCTGGGGCGTTGCTTCCCATGCATTGAAATCGTGGTTTGTAGTAAACCTCAGAATATGAGAACCGGGCGGAACGTTCTGGTAATCCGAAACATTTACATTCTCCAGGTTTGTCACCGAGATATTCTGATTGTAAACATCTTTAAGCTTATTATAAAAATCCCAGCCGAAGGTAAGCTCAAAGCCTGCATCAAAGTGCGCCTTTTTCGTGCCTTCGGCAAACATAATAACATCGCGGTCGGGCATGCTCTTGAGGGTGTCGATGGCCTGACTCCAAAAATCCACAGGCACCCCATCAGCATAATCGCAGCGGAATCCGTCGACATTGGCTTCAAGCATCCAGTACTTCATGGCAGCTATCATCTCCTGCCTCATATCGCTGTTATCAAAATTAAGCTCTGCAACATCCTGCCAGTCTTCAGGGTACGTGATATTCCCTTCAGCATCCTGTTCGTAATACGATTTATCTTCTATCCATTCATGGGCCCAGGCCGTGCGATTAGCCACCCAGTCTAAAATGACGGCCATATCCCTGTCATGAGCTTCATCCACGAGCTTACGCAGATTTTCCAGGGTGCCATACTCCTCATGAATTGCAGTATAATCTTTAACAGCATAAGGGGAACCTACACTGTTTTCATCACCAATGGGGTAAATAGGCATCAGCCAAACAACATTGACTCCCAACTGCTGCAGCTTGTCCAGGCGATCCTGAACGCCGGCCAGATCGCCTCTCTGACTAAACACCCTGGGATTGACTTCATACATGATGATATCTTCCGTGGCCGGCACCTTATTGAAAGGTTCGCCATACTGCGCTATAGTATCCTCATCGCCCGGAGGCACATCAGGTATAACATACTCATCTTCTTTCTTACATCCTGATAACGAAATAAATACCGATATCAAAACAACAAATATATTGCTTATCATTAAATGTCTGTTATTAATTTTTCTTATAGAGGTCAGCAGTTAACTACATATGGTAGTATTCATTAAAATCAAGAAATATCTGGAATTATTCAACGCCAAAATTTTCTTTTGTCAGCTCTATGTTTTAGCACGAGATCTTGTTTAGGCATTGTGGGGTTGAAGCCATTAGATTCCTCCTCTCTCAATTGCGCTAAAAATTTGCGTAAGAATTCTTACCCTCTACTTGCGCAATTTCGATCATCGGAATGACTGTGTTGGTCAATGTGTTAGAAGAGAAAAAGGGCGCGCCGACACCTTGTTATATTTCATATGAGTCGGCGCGCCCTTTTTCTTTGTACACCCCAAAAACAACGTCATGCTGACCGGAGATGCAAAGTGAAACGGAGCATCGAAGGGAAGCATCTGATTTCCGGAAATCAATCAAGCTCATTGAATATGCAGTTATCTAATGACCTCAATACAACGATTTGCTAAAACCGCTCGAAGAAGGCTTTGCCGATGTGGTCTACGGCTCCCGTTTCCAGGGACAAAACCCTCACCGGATTTTGTTTTTCTGGCACACCATCGGCAACAAATTCCTGACCCTTGTGAGCAACGTGTTTACTAACCTCAACCTCACCGACATGGAAACCTGCTACAAAATGTTCCATGCCGAAACCCTTAAAAAGCTTCATCTGCGTGAAAATCGATTTGGATTTGAGCCAGAGGTTACCGCTAAAATATCGCGTGTACCGGATATCCGCATCTACGAAATTGGGATTTCCTATTACGGACGAACTTATGAGGAAGGGAAAAAGATTGGTGCCGCTGACGGATTCAGGGCGTTGTATAGTATTTTGAAATATAATGTTTTTAGGAGGTGAAAGATATGAATTTCTTCAAACGCAAATCATTATCCCAAAAGGCCTTATTACTTTTTATTCCAATCCTTGCCTTCTCTGGTCTTAATTTCAAGAACTGGAACAACCATTACATAATAAGCCAGGATGTAGCTATTTATTATGCTTACATGCCCGCAACATTCATTTATAATGATTTGTCTTTTAATTTTATAGAAGATCTCCCGGATGATTTTGAGGGGAATATTGTTTATTCAAATCCATCTGGAAGTAATGTAAAAGTGCTTAAAATGACGATGGGAGTAGCAATACTTCATCTACCATTTTTCTTTTTAATGCACGTACTTACACATCTAATCTTGCCCTTTGATGCGAATGGGTATACAACTCCATACGAATTCGCTTTTTATCTCAGCACTATTTTTTATGTGCTGTTAGGGTTATTTTTTATTAGAAAGATATTATTAAAACGTTTTTCAGAAAAAATCACGACTACAACATTAATTCTAATCCTTTTTGGAACTAACCTGTTTTTCTACAGTACAATGCGTGCCGGAACATCACATGTATTTAGCTTTTCAATGTTTGCAATTGCTTTTTTCCTTTTTGAAAAGTGGCACAATAAACCATCGTGGGGAACTACCTTATTGATTGGTGTTGTTTCAGGAATGATAATTCTTGTCAGGCCAACAAATGCAATTATTGCTGTAGTTTTTATACTCTTTGGTATTATCAATAAACAGAGCCTTCATGCTAAATTCAGGCTCCTGGTAAGAAACTATCAAATGATTTTGGCAATGGTTATTATTGCCTTTATTGTTTTCTTGCCTCAAATGTTTTATTGGCATCATATCACTGGCGATTGGCTTTACTACTCCTATAAAGATGAAGGCTTCTTTTTTCATGATCCTGAAATTTTAAAAGGACTTTTTAGTTTTCGAAAGGGATGGCTTGTTTATACTCCACTGATGATTTTTGCGCTATTAGGAATACCCTTACTGTATAAACATTGTAAAGAATACCTGACTCCAATTATCATTTTCACATTACTGAATATTTTCATTATATACAGTTGGTGGACATGGTGGTATGGAGGCAGTTTTGGATCGCGGCCAATGATTGATTCATACGGGTTATTAGCAATCCCTTTTTCAGCATTTCTAAAAGAATTAGAGTTAAGGACTAAATGGTTAAGGATAGGCCTATATTCTATTTTTGCCTTGCTCATTATGCTGAACGTTTGGCAATCCAAACAATATAAAAGAAGCGTAATACACTATGACGGAATGACGAGAGAGGCTTATTTTGAATTGTTCTTTTCCTATCAACGTCCTAAAAACTACAATCAGCTTATCGACCGACCCGATTACTCTGCTGCTAAACAAAATATTGACAGAACTTTAAGCTATTACAAGAAAAACCTCAACCCAGTCCAGAAAAAAATTTATGATATGGCCATGAACAATTCTGTTCTAAGACAAGAATTAGCACACCTTTTAGAAGTGGATGAGTCTCATTATTCTGAAAAACTTAAATCTGTAATTCTTAACCCGGAATCACATTCAAAGGCATATCATATTTTAATTGAATTTGTTAAAAACAAAATCAGGAAAAGCATTATAAATTCTAAAAAGTGGTATGACAAGATAAGAGGAATTGCCAATGAAAAGAATGAACCCGTTGACAGTGTGTTACAACGACATGTTAACTATGTTTTTCATATGGATTATCAGAAAAAGCTGGATGAGTTCAAACAAAAATGAGATTTTTTTCAAGCCTATAAGCTAAAAATATCTTTATTTTTGCCTTTTGGTAAAAATTGAAAATATCTTTTCTGAATCTTTCCTTATGCTGCTTAAAGGTATAGGAGATGACAGCCAAAATATAAGTCCAACAATTCCACCCCATAAGAAAAATACTGTAAACTGCAGCAAAGAAAAGCTTATTGCAGTTTCAGGGCTTAAACCATAGAATGAGAGTAAATAAACTAATCCTGCTTCACGTGTACCAAATCCAGCAACAGAAATAGGTAATAAAAGTACTAATCCAATTAGACTAATAATAAAACCACTTTCAAAGAACCCCATAGATATTCCTAATGACAAGAATAGCACTTTAATACCCAAGAAGAAAAATGCATAAGCTATTGCCGAGATCAACCAAAAAGGCCAGCTTTTCTTCGATAATAATACATCCAGGCATTGTATCAGGAATAAAATAATTGTGCTTTTTTGCAGCCACTTCCTTTTTAAAAACTGCAATAAAGCTCTTGAAAAGAAAATCGAAATAACAATAACTACCAAAGAAGCAGGTAATAATACGTATAATACTGTAAAAATACTGCCATAGAAAAGAGCTGCAGCAAACCCAAACCAAACCAAAAACACCATGTCGAAAAGCCGATCTACTACTACCGTCTGAAAGGCTTTTGTTGATTGAACAGATGCAATATCTTGACGTAAATTATAGACTTTTAAAAGCTCCCCCAATCTACCTGGTGTTACAATCCCGAGGCTAAATGCTGAAAAATATGCTTGCAAAGCTCTTTTAAAAGGATATGTTACTCCTGTATTATCAATAATCAGCTTCCAGCGATAGCTTTTCAACGCTAATAGAATCAGAACAAATGGAAGGGATAATATGAAATATGTAAGATTTAACTTGCTAATAGTTTGATAGAAAGTTTTTTCATCGAAAGAAGTTTCTCTGAAAAGAAAGGAAAGAATTGCTAATGAGACAACAACCTTGAATATTGTAGAAATGGTTCCTTTTTTCATTCTACCAAATTCTTTCGTTTTGTTTTTTGGGTGGACTTTTTCCACAAGTTCCTGGCCTTCTCAAAAATCTTACCTATAAATCCCGGAGGAAACTGCTCAACAGTCCAGCGTGCGAGTTTCGTGCGAAAAATAATAAACATGCTGCTTATAACCATTTCCATTAAGTACCTGCTCACTGGAAATCCAGAAATTTTATACCCGTAGTTTGGAACTGATTTTCCGGAAAATCTTCTGAATGCAATTCGAATAAAGCTTCCCCGCTTTTTAAAATCGTACCCATGACTGTGCATTCTTATTGCTTCTTTTGGATCCAAGGTGTCAGCCTGTAAATATCCTTCCTGTTTCATTCTATCGATAAGCTTCTGACCTTTCTCAGAACGTGTAATTATCATTGAAAACCCTTTCCCACGCTCCTCGTAAACCGGGGCCCAAGCATCACCACCACTAATATCGGTATATTCATTCGTAAAATCGGTGCAATACAAACTATTCTGAAGCACATGGAAAGGGATCAAATAATTAGCATGAAATTTCTTTAATTCAATCACCCGTCCTGATTCCAGCTCAACTCTCATATTTCCTGGCCATTCCCCATAGCGGAAATAGAGCTTCTTGATTTTTGTAAAATCCTTCTCCTTGTATGTTTTCAAAAAGCTTTTAACCGATGAAAAATAAAGCGTATTGCCATAAAAAGGACCGAAAATGTATTTAATATTCCGGACCGATGGGTCATTAGCTTTCTGTAGCTTACGTATGGATTGCACCTGAGGAGGTATTCCTACATAAGCCAGCGTGCCTTTAAAATGTTGTATTTCAGGAAGGATCTCGTTTACCGAACTAATCGTGTACTTACTTTGTGCAGCCTCTAATACTTCCTCCGGTGTTGTAGCAATAAAAGCCTCACTTAACCAAGGTTTTTCGTGGGACATTCGCAAAGTTACTACTCCATCAATCTCTCCCTTTTCAAGTAAATAAATTAATACAGCAGATATGATACCACCACTGGCTGAGTTTCGTCTTACTTCCTGATCATTTGTATGTCCGATATAAAAATTAAAGTAAGCTCCTGTATACTCATGATGGCTAGGAGCATCTGATAAAAAATATTTTCTGTATTCGGGGAAATCAAACTCTTTACCGGAGCAGGCGGACCATAACCGATCAGCTAGTTTATCCTCGATTTCTCCCATACGTTTTGGCAAATATTTACCTTCCCTGTCTTCAAAAACAATCTTACCTTCAGAAAGCCCCACACATGCACCACAACGATTGCACAGCTCCGAACGCATCACTTTTTCCAGCTTATCAATACTTTTCACAGACATAAAATTGACGTATTCCTAATTCAGCAATAAAAGTTCCCTGAAACCTGTTAATAATTTTCTCTCCCCACTGCTGCAACCATCCAGGACCTACCGGAATAAGTACAGAACCTTTATGAATAAGCAACTTCCAGCCAGACAGCTCAAACATCTTTTTTACTTCTTTTGACGAAGGAAATTTATGGGGCCCTTCTCCATGCCCACCAAATAAAGCGGTGTAAATCTGGTAAGGAATTTCACTCGTAGCCGGAGGACAGCTCAATACCAATCGGGATTCAGGTTTGCTCACACGATAAAGCTCTTTCAGAAACCGAACAGGTTCTTTGACATGCTCAAGAGTTTCTAATGAGAGAACCTGATCAAATTCCATATCAGAAAAGGGTAACTCTGAATAATTGTCCAGTTTTATCTGATTCGCATATGGCCTGACTATCCTGGCTTCTCCAATTAAGTTTCCTGAGATTTCTGCATTAATTACCTCAATATCTTTGTTAACATCAAGAATATAATCATTGGCTTCACAATCGCGGCTCGTTATGTTCAAGACCTTGGGCTCTTTTGTCAATCTCAGGTGTTTTACGCTTTCGCGGAATCGTTGATCATGCGCCTCTTTAACTTTATTATTCTCCTCTATATAGATATGAGCAACGCTATCCCAGTGTTTTTCAACGTCTTTATCTGACCAGTTATTGATATACGCTTTATTCATTACTTAATTGGTCTTCTGTTTAATATAGCTATTTGATCAGCAATAAGTCCAATAAAAAACAAAAACATTCCCATCGTAGATATCAGTATTGCACTATTAGGGAACCTCCCGGCAATAAAATATCCCAAAACGCCCCACAATATACCTAAAAGAAAAGTAATAGTACTTATTGGAAAGAAAATCTTAAGCGGATTAAAAAGCATGATAATTCGGAAGAGTAGCAGCATTGTTTTTGAACCATCTTTAGCAAACTTAACATTGCTTTTCCTTCCCACCCGTTCTTCAACATGAATGGGTAAGGTTCCTACCGTGAAACCATCTTTGAGAAATGCTAGAGTCGATGTAGTAGAAAATGAAAATCCATTTGGCATCAAGTGAAGCATGCCAGCAATGATTTCCCTGTCAAAACCCCGAAATCCGGAATTATAGTCCGGGAGCTTTTGCTCCACAAGATATTCACCTACTTTTTTAATTAGGCGTTTCCCCGTCTGCCTGCGTTTCACTTGGTGAGAACCCTCAGATCGTTCTCCAATTACCATATCATTTTCATCAAGTAAATTAATGAGTTGCTCCAGATATTTAGGATCATGCTGACCATCGCTGTCAAGGATAACAACCTTCCTTCCTGAAGCATTCCGGATTCCTGACTTCAATGCAGCCCCATACCCTTTATTCACATTATGATTAATCAATTTAACAGGATACTCCTGAATAATTTCCTTAGTAAGATCATCTGATCCATCGTTTACATAAATAATTTCATATTTCTTGTCCATTCCCAATTCCACAAACCGATCAAGTGCATGAGCAATTGCATCTTCCTCATTATATGCAGGAACAACAATGGAAACTTCTTTTACTGCCATCTCTTTATGGTTTTTTTGCAAATATATTGATTCTAATGGCATTTTAGTTTAACGCGAAAAAGTAATATTTCATCCATTGAATACAATTTTATATTTTTGCTTAAATAAATAACATATTACTACATGAATTTCCGGAACAGAAATTTTGCAAAATCTGGCACTCTCTATTTTTTCATTGTCTTTATTGGGTTGCTGTTTTTCTACAGGTATCATCAAACTTCTTTTTACGTTCCCCAAGGACTTCATCAATGGAGACAATGTGTTGGTGCTTCCTATGCGAAAAACTACTATAACTATAATCTGGACATATCAGAAGCGAGGATTTATAACCACATTTCCCAGAACGAAACGTCCGATGTGACTTTTGTGGAAATCCCGGTTCTTTACTACTCAGTAGCAGTTTTATATAAATTTTTCGGGCCACATGACGCTGTTTTTAGAATTTTTAATGCCCTGATTTTATTGTTAGGTTTATTCCTTTTATTCAAAACGTTGCGGTTTTATTTAAAAGATATCTTTTGGAGCCTTATTATTGTTGTAATTGTATTCACCTCCCCAACTCTGGTTTATTACGCCAATGGGTTTTTGCCTAATACCACAGCTTTCGGTTTTGTTTTTATTGCCTTATATTTTCTACATAAAGCCCTTCAGAAAAACAAAACCTCTTATTTATACCTTTCTTCACTTTTCTATCTTTTGGCAGGAACCTCAAAAGTCACCTCCTTGATTTCTCTTCTTGCATTAATTGGTGCGTTTACACTAATGCAGCTTTTTGATAAAGAGTTTCGAGAAAAATATCAATTTCAAAAGTTTATAGTCCCCGCAATCATTCCTCTGGCAGGTGTTTTTGTCTGGTACTACTTTGTAGAATGGTTTAACTCAAATTATGGAGGGACAATCTCCCCGGTGACTATCCGCCCCATATGGGTTTTGAGTGCTGAAGTGATAGCAAAAACCTGGGACAAAATTGCCAATGTGTGGCTCAATTCTTATTATCATGTTTCACTTCAAATTATTGCGCTTATCAGCTTTTTAGGCACTTTAATTTTCTTTAAAAAATCGAATAGGTTTTTAACTGTCGTTACAACCTTGTCCATATTGGGAAGCACTGCTTTCTTTTTCCTGTTTTTCCGTTCTTTGTTTAATCATGATTATTATCTGATTAATGTTTTTATTGTAGTTGTATTTGCTTTAGCCAGTGGATCCCTCTTGCTTAAAAACCATGTACCTAAGTTATATAATTCTGTAGTTCTAAAAATTCTGCTTGTAATCCTTGTAGGTTTTTATGCTAATGAATGTAGGCAAAGAATAAAAATAAAACATGATGGCTATCATAATTACCACCATAAAACCAGATATTCAGGGTTTGTTGGAATTGAAGAATACAATAGGGATTCTTTAGGAATCAATCCCCAAGATTTGGTAATTGCCATACCCGACCCAAGCAACAATATATCACTTTACCTGATGAACCAGCCTGGTTTTACAGAGTTTGGAATTAGTCATGTAAAAGGGGCTGAAAGAATAGATTACCTCATTAGCCGTGGAGCAGAATACTTGTTTATTTCAGATAAAAAAGTCTACAAAGAAGACAAGTATAATTACCTCGAACCTTATATGAAATACAAAATAGGTAACTATAAAAACATTGATATTTATGATTTAAGGCCTTTTGAGGATAAATAGCCAGTTCACATTGCTGCTTGATTTCAACTTAACAAACCAAACTTTTGGTACAATGATTCGAGGGTACTATACAATTTGTTTTAAAAGTGACTATTTGAAATAGCTTATTCATAGGTAGCATGGACAATTCTATTGACTTCAATTCTTAATGAAGAATCATGGGATATATTCAATTTCTTAGCCTGCATATTCACAAACTTTCTCCATGAATTCGAGCTCTCTATCCTTTCTTTTATGACTTCTCTTCTCTTATCCAGTATAGAATGCACATTTTTTGTTGCCAGCTCAAATACTGCTTCATCTATGGTCTTTTCTACAGCGGCAGTATAGATTTTAAGGCTATCCATAATCTGCGGATCATGCGTAATTCTTTTAATATATTTCATTCGATAACTCCGCCATAAATCTCTACGTTTCTTTTCAGCAGGTTTAATTGCCACATACTCTCCCTTATTTCGAGCAAGATAATAATCAGGAAGCCTTACATAATCATAATAATTACCATGTGGTTTTACTTTCAAAAAGTTCTCCCAGTAAGCCTCCTTGCTATTCCACCAAAAGTGAATTGCATTATTATTAAACTGTCTTATTTGAAATGTATTATACCAAGCTAGTACAAGTAGAATTATAGTGATTGTATATTTGGGGATTGTTCGTTCAGAAGCTGCTTGTATAAGCGAAGCAAGTGGAATCGCCATAATTCCGTATGAATCAATAAAAGCCCGGATTCCGAAACCTCCGCCAAACCACCAGCTCCACCAGCTTGCTTGCAAAAAAATATTTGCTAAAACAAAAATAAGGATCGCCCAAAAAGCTTTCTTAAAACGGTACAGAAGAAAGAAAATACCAATAAAGGCGAAAAACATAATTGGCGTATACAAAAACCAACTCTTTTTATAGCTAAATAGAATATTCCAGATTTGTGGATTATTAAAATGAAAAGTATCCCCTTTGGCACCATAAGAATAAAAAATCCAGTGATCCGTCACCAAGTTCCAATAGAAAAACTGAGGCATCCATATTATCAAAAACATAGCCAACATAAGCAGCACATAATCAAACCGCTTAATAAAGAACAGCAGTCTGGTTTTCACCTCTTGCCAGGAACTAACGTCCCAAAGTATAAAAAACAAAAGTACTAATATATTTGAAGGTCTTATTAATACAATTAAGCCAAATAAAAACCCTAAAAACATAACCCCTTTTTGGGAGGGATGCTCATACCATTTTATCACATAATAAACAAAAAAAGTAATGAGCGCAAAACTAAATGAGTGGGGCATCGCGGCTCTATAAGTAACAAAAAAGGCCAGGTTTGTGCCTGCAGCGATTAAAAGTAGAACCAACGCTGTTATCCATTCATTATAATAGCGTAATAACAACTTCCTAAGAAAAATTAGTCCAATAAGGAGGAAAAATACCGAACTAACCACTAATGCTATTTCATAAGGCATAGAATATCCATCAGCTTCAAACAAATCACTTAGCGAAGCATAACCATGAGCAATGAAAAAAAATGGGCTATACATTAATGACATACCATAAGAAGTTATTATCAACCTGTTGCCATTAGGTAAAGTCACTGGCCAGGTCTTATCAAAAAGCCTGGGATTTTCTTTTGTATAATCTAACGTAAGATCTTTATAAATAAATGTGGCTGGCAAGTAAGAATAGTAAGATTTTATATCATATTGTACAATTTTTTCTGTATGTCCATTGTAATAGTTATAATTCACTAAAATAAACGCAGCAGTAACTAAAAAAATAACGACATATGAATAATAAGAGTATAATTTATCCATGAATTTATGAGTTTCGTATCGTTTTCAAAAATACATAAAAAAGGCCGAGGCATAAAAAATAGCTTGCAGAGCAAGCCAATCATAGAGTTATACTATATTGCCATTAACTTAGTCATATTACACAATAAACACTAATACTCCAAAGATGCAGTTTAAACCCCATCCTCCTCAATACTGTTATCATCAACCTCTTTTTCATGCTCTATTTTTTTTCGCAGTCGATTTCTACCGGAAGAGATACACTTGCCTTATTAAAGCTGGCCACAGACATGAGACGAATGACTAATATTCCTTACATCAGGACTATATTCCTTCTACAGCTGAATCAATACTCATTTACCAAAAAAATCGGCACAGCCTCTGCAACAATTTCACAAATCTAAAAATAATAATCAAATTGTTTAGAAATACCAGGCCAATATGTGCATTTCTCCACCCCTAACTAAACAAATGCTCTATATCCTTAGCTGTAAGTTTTTTCACGAAGCTGCTTTCTTCTGTGATGATTTCGTCGGCGAGGGATTTTTTGCGCTTTTGCAGTTTCAGGATTTTCTCTTCTATAGTTCCTTTGCTTATCATGCGGTATGCAAACACTTTCTTAGCCTGCCCGATGCGGTGTGTGCGGTCTATGGCCTGGCTTTCCACGGCCGGATTCCACCAGGGGTCTATTAAAAAGACATAATCGGCTGCCGTAAGATTCAAGCCGTAGCCGCCGGCTTTTAAGCTGATAAGAAAAACGCGGCACTCCTCGTTGTTCTGGAAATAATTTACGCGCTCTTCCCGGTCGCGTGTAGCGCCATCCAGCGAAGTATAGACAATATTGTGCTTCTCCAGACGGTTTTTTATCAGTGTTAGCATTTTTACAAACTGCGAAAACACCAGCACTTTATGGTTGCTGGTTTTTTCCAGGATATAGCGGATCAGCTCATCGGCTTTGGCCGAGTCGTCGCCATAATACTCTTTGGTGTTGAGCAGGGCCGGCGAATCGCATATCTGGCGCAGCTTTAAAATGCCGTCTAAAACATTAAAGCGGGCTTTATTCACCCCTTCCTCGTCAATTTTTTTCAGTAATTTCTCTTTATAGTTCTGCCTGAAGGCCTCATACACTTTTTGCTGATGCTCACCCATCTCGCAATAGAGCTCTATCTCCGATTTCTCGGGCAGCTCGGCAGCCACTTTCTCTTTGGTGCGCCTGATGATGAAAGGGTAAATAATCCTTCTCAGCTCCTGCCGCAAATGCGCATTCTCGTCTCCTTCCAGGTTTTTACCGTATGTTTTCCTGAAAGTGTTAAAGGTGCCCAGCAAACCCTTGTTCAGCACATGCATCTGCGAAAAAAGCTCTATGGTGTTGTTTTCTATGGGTGTTCCGGTAAGCGAAAAGCGGTATTGTGCCTGAAGCAGCAGCGCCGCCTTAAAGCGTAGCGACGACGGATTCTTCATGGCCTGCGACTCATCAAAAACCGCTGTGGTAAACCTGAATTTATGCAGCAGCTCGATGTCGTTAACCATCGTGCCATAAGAGGTAAGCACCACATCGTGCTTTTTCATCTCTTTCTCATCAAATTGCCGCTGCGTCCCCCAATACACAAACGTTTTTAATGACGGGGCAAACTTTTTGATCTCATTCTGCCAGTTAAAAATCAGCGTGGTAGGACACACCACCAGGTGTGTAGGGTTTTTACGGCCATCCTTTTCTTTCAGATGCAGGAAAAAGGCCAGCATTTGCACGGTCTTTCCCAGCCCCATGTCATCGGCCAGGCATCCACCAAAGTTAAACCGCGCCAAAAAGGCCAGCCATGACAAACCCGCTTTCTGATAATCGCGCATGGTGGCTTTTAAATTTTGCGGTACGGGAACACTTTCGATTTTATCAAATGACTTCAGCATCTGCATCTTTTCCGACAGCTCCTCCACAATGCGGACATCCGATTGCTGATTGAGCAAGGCATGCACCACAGTAAACTGCGATTTTTGCAGCTTGACGTTGTCCTCTTCAATTTCACCCACTTTCAGCGCAGAAGAGAATTTCTTCAAAAACTCATCCGGCAAAATACCATACTGCCCGTCGCCAATCGGCACCAGGTTTTCATGGTTAACCACAGCCTTGCGCAGATCTTTCAGCGACACCTGATGATCATCAAAAGAAACTGACAGCTCCATATCAAACCAGTCTTCATTAGATTTGATGGAGTAGCTCACAGAGGCTCCGGCGGGGTGATATTTCAGAGATTTCAGTTCCTTGAAACCAAACACCCTAATATGATTAGCCCGGCATTTTTCATAGAATTTAATAAAGCGGTTATCTTCCAGCATCTGCTTGATGGTAAGAAAGAAATAATCATGGTCTTGTTGGTATTCAAACTGAGGGATGGTCTCCCGGATGGCTTGAAGCGCTTCGTCTTCCGCCTCTTTATCTCTTTTAATCTGAACGGTTTCGCTTTCGCGACGCTCATATAGCAGCCCGTCAGAAGTGCCGTGCAGCAGGTTTACTTCAGAACTGCCATACAGCATCACCGGAAAAAACAGAATATGTTCCCCGTGTTCCTGCAGATACACCTGCTTTTCTGAATCAGCTTCTTCGAGCGGTTTTATCTCCGGATCTTCAATGGTCACCTCAATTTTATCCTGAAAAAACCGGATAAAACGCTCAAACACTTTCTCGCGCTGAAAATCTAAGAAATCGATCCGGTCTAAGGCTTCATAACCACTGATTTCATAAAGAAACAGCGCGGCACTGTTTTGCCAGGGATGCAGCGTATTTCCTTTACGGAAAAACCAGTAATGAGAACCTTTCTTGGGTTCAGGCTCTACCTGTTCGCCGTTGATGTAATAAGCAATATGCAGTGTGGAATAATCTTTTGCCGCTTTCTGCGTGATTACCGGTTTTATCGTCTCCTTTGACATCTGAACGGGAGTGCAATTTTTTAACCTTATATCGCCATAATGATATAAACCGTTATAATGAAGATACAGCATGCGGTCAGACAATAAGCTGAACAAGGGCTGCAAAACACTAAAGCTTGCTGTCAATACATCATATTCCGGCATATCCTCGATGGGCAGTTGCATCAAACGTCTAAAAAGACCGGGCAGCATCTTGCCATTCTGCAGAATTTTATAATCGCTCTCCGTGGCTTTCTGCAGGAATAAATCATCTGATAAAGGATCATAAATTTCGGTAAACCCGGTGCTCTTTATTCTTGAACCATCTTTGGTGTAAAAGCCTTTGTACAGATGCACCGTAAAAGAGGCGACACCGCTCTGCAGGTAGGAAAATGATAAAACATAGATTAGCTCTGCATCATGGTGTTGCCGGGCAAGTTCCGGCTCAGAATGTATGCGTTTGCCCGGCTCCGGAATCATATGAAACAAACTGTTGCTTACCAGTTTTGCCGATTTAGACTTAATCTCCAGTTGCCGTTCCCTGAATACAAATTCCAAAGGCGCCTTTTTCTGTTTAACCATTTCCGGCGTTGCTCCATACTTACCTGCCAACTGTTGTTCTTCTTCTGACCAGTCGAGGCAAGTATCAAAAACCGTTGTTTTGTAACGTGCTTTAAGCGCCCAAAGCGCTGCCAGCTTATGCTTGCACAACACAAACCTATCTCCCCGGCAATTGCATTTGGTAACTACCTGGAAGCTCCCTTTCTTAGCAGTAAACTCTACCGGAATGGTATTCCCGTTCACACGTATCTTCACTTTAAACCTGCCACTTTCCGGGGTTTCCACTTCAAAGCCGGCAGTCTCTGCCAAAATATCAACATCTTCGCTGATACTTTCCGGGGTGTTCTTTTTTATCCAGCTTTTATTCAAAACAGGGATGTCCACTACAGTATTTTCCTGAGTTATGGAAATGGTTTGCTGCGGCCTTTCCTGCAGCTCCCTGATAAGAAAAAGCGTAACCGCCACGACATGCTTACAAAAGCCCCATTCATACGGACAAGTGCAATTACTCCGGAATAAATTCGGGATATTAAGATATACCTCGTAGGTTTTTCCTGAAAAAGAAGCTTGTACTTCAGCTACAATCACATCGGCGGAATAGGAATACTTTACCTCCTGCACGTGGCCGTCCTCATATAATATCTCACCGCGCTCCCTTATCCTGCGCTCAAAAAAGTTTTTAAACTCCTTTAGTCGGGTAAGGAGCAATTGCTTTTTCTGTGTCTGCAAAATCTCTTTTGTTTATCAATTACTAAAATTCGTCTTCATCAATGCCGTCATTACCTATTTGCTTTTCCTGCCCTGCTTTATCACAGTCTATCTCCACAGAAAGGTTATCGGGCTTACTGAAGTTGCTTTTAGAGATGTCTGTTTCAGGGTCATCATACAGCTTCTGCATATACATGGCCCATATCGGCAACGCCATATTGGCTCCCTGCCCCAGGGATATGGAGCGGAAGTGGGCGGCGCGGTCTTCATTACCCACCCAAATGCCGGTGGTTAGTTCGGGCACCAGGCCCATAAACCAGCCATCCGACTGGTTTTGGGTAGTCCCTGTTTTTCCGGCTATAGGATGATTAAAGCCATACTTATAGCGCAGCCGGATGCCTGTCCCTTCGTTGACCACCCCTTGCAGCATCTCCAGCATAAGGTATGCCGTCTCTTCACTCATCGCCTCCTGCTGCTCCGGAATAAACCGCTCTACAACATTGCCGTTTTTATCTTCTATGCGGGTGATGAAGATGGGCTCCACATAGATGCCATCGTTAGTATAGGAGTTGAGGGCGCCCACCATCTCATACAGTCTAAGGTCTGGAGTTCCGAGGGCTATGGCAGGCACTTCAGGGATATGGCTGCGCACCCCCATCTTCCGGGCAATTTTTTTTACGCTTTGTGGCGAGTATCGCTTGATCAGATAGGCGCTTATCCAGTTATTGGAGTGGGCCAGCGCCCACTTGAGGCTTACCATCTCCCCTATGCGTTCATCGGAGGTATTCTGCGGGGCCCAGAAAGAGCCATCGGGCAACTCAATACGCGTTTGCACATTAGGCACTTTAGTACACGGCGAAATGCCGCCTTCCTGCATAGCCAGGGTGTATAAGAACGGCTTAAAGGTGGAGCCCACCTGGCGCTGCATGCCCTTAACATTGTCATACTTAAAATGATCATAGTCCGGCCCCCCTACATAGGCGCGCACATAACCCGTATGGGGCTCCATTGACATCAGCCCGGCCTGAAGGATACTTTTGTAGTAGCGGATAGAGTCCCAGGGCGTCATAACAGTATCGATCTCCCCTTTCCATGAAAAGACGCTCATCCGTGTTTTCTCATGAAATGATTGTTTAATAATTTCTTTGTCGGCATTTTGCCCGCGCATCTTACGGTAGCGCTCCGATCGTTTCATGCCGCGTGTCAGCAGTTCTTCCACCTCCTTATCCGCGCTGTCACTGTCAAACACAAACGGAGCGTTCCTGTGGCCTTCCCAGTGTTTGTCAAAAGCAGGTTGCAGGTCGTTGGCCAGGTGCTCTTTTACGGCCTCTTCTGCAAGCTGCTGCATGCGCGAATTGATAGTGGTGTAAATCTTCAGCCCGTCTTTATAAAGGTTATAGGGTTCGCCATTAGGTTTGTAGTGAGTTTTAGCCCAACCGCGCAGCTTTATGCGGATATGCTCTCTGAAATATCTTGCAATGCCGGTCTTGTGGCTCATCACATTATACTTCGACATATCTATGGGCTCTTGCACCAGGGAATCCTTCACCTTTTCGGAGATGTAGTCGTAGCGCTCCATCTGGCTGATGACCAGATTCCTTCTTGCTAAAGAGGCCTTTGGGTTCTGCACCGGACTGTAGCGTGTGGGAGCATTGACCACACCCACCAGTGTAGCCGCCTCTTCCACTTTCAGCTCCATAGGCGCTTTGTTGAAAAAGGTATTGCCTGCCGACTGTATCCCGAACGAATGGCTGCCGAAGGCCACGGTATTCAGGTACATGGCAATAATTTCATTTTTGGAGTAGTTCCGCTCCAGCTTAATAGCGGTAATCCATTCTTTAAACTTCCGCATCACCAGGTCGGAGGTCGACAGGTTCCCCTCGCGCGGAAACAGGTTCTTGGCCAGCTGCTGCGTAATGGTACTGCCACCCCCTTTATGGTTGCCGGTCATCACCCCATAAGCCACCCTGAAGAGTGATTTTACATCGATGCCGGAATGATCGCGAAAACGGATGTCTTCTGTGGCCAGCAATGCATTGATAAGGTGGGGCGACAAATCGGAATATTTAATATTCGAGCGGTTCTCGATATAGTATTTTCCGAGCAGCACCTGGTCGGCAGAATAGATTTCTGAGGCGAGGTTGCTCTTGGGATTCTCCAGCTCTTCGAAGGTGGGCATATCGCCAAACCATCCCCATGCTATGGTTGTAAAAAAAAACGCAACGGCCGCAACGAACAACACAAACAGCGACCACAGCGCTATGATATACTTCTTAAATGATTGCTTTGTCATTAGCTTACTTATATTTTTCTATCCTGATACCTATATCCTCAATCCCTTGCAGGCTGTCTGTACGCATAGCCTGTCTCAGCTCAAACCTGTACTCCCCTTCACTGTGGAACCGGGCCCGCTGTATGATCATCTGGGGCGTGGTTTTGATGGCTCCAAAACCGCGGCCAAGCCATTCGCCGTCTTTCTTAGCCAGCATGAGCTCTAGGGTATCTTTAGTGGTATTGCCGCCCGGAAAGCGGGTGGTGGCAAACAAATAAAGATTGCGGTATTTATAGTCCGTGTTATGCCTCACTTTAATAATGAAGTTGTAAAGATGCCCTGTGTCGCTTATTTCGGGGCTAAAAACAAGGGTATCCCCCTTATACCATCCCTCAGGGTCCACGGTGCGATAAGTATCATACACCTTTGCCTGGTTGCATGAAGAAAAGATAAAAATGCCTGAAAGGACACTTCCTATAAAAAAAAGACGTATGCTTCTACTCCAATTCATGTAGCTTATAACGTTATTTTTGCTGTTTCATTTTATGCTAATCAAATCTTCCCAGCTCATCCTGGCCCACCACCTGGTTAAAGGTAGTATCTTTCTTTTCCCTGATAGCAAACATCTCTAATGACTCCGGCTGTTTTCCTTTCTCATTCAGACTGATAATTTGTTGAATGTCTTCAAGATGTACAGGAATCAGGTTACACGTCTTTTTGTCTTTATAGGCATACCACATCACCTCCTTATACACATCGGTTTTCTGATGTACGGCCACCCCTTTCTGTGTCTCCAGCTCTTTTTCGCCATCAGGGAAACGCTGCAGGGCCTGCTCATAAAGCTTCTGCTCATAATTAAGGCAACATTTAAGCTTGCCGCATTGTCCTGCCAGCTTCTGCGGGTTCAGCGAAAGCTGCTGCGTGCGTGCTGTGGTGGTGGATACCGAATGGAAGTCGGTGAGCCATTGGCTGCAGCACATCTCGCGGCCACACGACCCGATGCCGCCCACTTTGCTGGCCTCCTGTCTCACCCCGATCTGCTTCATCTCAATCCGAACCTTGTACTGGTCGGCCAGGATACGAATCAGCTCCCGGAAGTCCACACGCTCCTCTGCAGTATAGTAAAAAATCGCCTTGGTATTATCGCCCTGGTATTCAATGTCATTGATCTTCATATTAAGCTTCAGGCGGGCAGCTATCTGGCGGGCTTCTATCTTGGTTTCCTCTTCACGCTTTACGGCATGTATCCACTTCTCAATATCGCTCATACGGGCTTTGCGATACACTTTGCGCAACGGGTTGTTTTTTGTGCTCACCTTTTTGCGCTTCATCTGCAGCAGCACAATCTGGCCCGTCATAGAAATCACCCCGATATCATGTCCGGGAGAGGCTTCCACCGCTACAATATCCCCTGCATCAAGATGTAAATCTCTCTTTTTTTCAAAGAACTCCTTACGATCGTTTTTAAACCGCACCAGCACATAGGTGCGTTGATGCTGACTTTCCGGCGTATCAATATCGCCCAGCCAATCCACAGTATCCAGCTTACAGCAACTCTTCCTGAAAAAGGCTTCATTGGAAGCTATCAGGTTTGGCTCGGTAAAGAAGCCACGCGAGAAGAAATCGTTATATATATTTGTTTTCTTTTGATTCATAAAATATTTATATATGATGGTGGAGGCGTGGCCCTCAGGCGGCTTACTCATATGTCCTGCTGGCGCTCTGCCTCTCTTTAAATAATTGTTTAATCAACTCATTCCCCGTGCAAAGGTAATGAATTTTCTATGCATTACTTCTTGCCTGCATGCAGTAACCTGGTAGTTTTAATAGATAAATCGGTAAACAGAAGATCTGCTTTAGCATTTCTTTCAATATGATAGATAGCAGTATTAAACTCCTGGTAAAGCTTTTCCAGGTTTTTATTATTCACAAAAGGAGCAAACCCCCTCACAAAGTTCTCTTCTAAGGGTGAAATGCGAGCGCTGTCGTTGCCGGCATAATTCAGCAAAATCGCCTTCCTGAAAACACTCAGGCCATACATCAGAAAGCTCTTCTGACGCTCCCTCCCCAGGCGTGCCACTTCGGTGGCAAAGCCTGTGATATCGGTGAATTTCGCCGCAAAGCACATACGCATCCACTGCCTGAATTTCTCATAATTATATGCCTCTATCTCGGAGGTGCTTATAGCATCTCTGGCGGCAATCAGGCTGCCATTGGCCAGTTTTACGGCGTGCTGTGCCTCTTGCTCTCCGGTTTCAAGCGTTGTGGTAAGATATCGTTTCAGGTCCTCCTCACTGTATGGAGGGATTTTTATGGTTTGTGCCCGCGATAAAATAGTGCTTATGATTTTATCGGCCTGGTTCGATACCAGCAGAAAAAGGGTGCCGGGAGGTGGCTCCTCTATCACCTTCAGCAAACGCGGCGCCGCCGCATGATACAGCAGCTCGGTCATCCATATCACCATCACCTTGTAATCGGCTTCATAGCTCTTGTAAGCCATCTTATCGAGGATGCTGCGAGCATCGTCGGTATTGATATACCCCTGTTTGTTTTCTATCCCTATCTTGGCATACCACTCACTTAATGAGAGGTGGTAATCTTTTTCCTGCAACACCTCTCTCCATTTTGAGAGGTAAAATTTGTTGCTGCTCGAAACCTCTTTGTCTTTTAGCTCTTTCACTTTCGCCACGGGAAACACAAAGTGCAGGTCGGGATGTATCAGCTTTTCATATTTGATACATGAGGAACACACCCCACAGGAGTCGCCCTCTTTTTTATCCCTGCAATTGATATATTGTGCATACGCCAGGGCCAGGGCCAGGTTGGCAGTGCCTTCATTGCCCAGGAAAAGCTGGGCATGGCTTATCCTGTTCTCCTCCACGGTACGCACCAGCCTCCGCTTTACCTCTTCCAGGCCATAAATATCTTTGAACTTCATAGCTTGCAGCCCTCTCTTTTTTTTACGCTAAAAACCCGCAGAAGGCAGTGGCTTCCCATCGTTCAGCACATGCCCTGCACGGGGCTATTGAAATATTATGATTAACACCCTGTTGAACGCAGGACTACTCTTCGGTAGACTTTGCCGACAAGAATTCGCGGTTCATCCTGGCGATATGGCTTACCGAAATCTCTTTGGGGCATTCCGCTTCGCAGGCATAGGTGTTAGAGCAGTTCCCAAAGCCAAGCTCATCCATCTTAGCCACCATTGCCCTGGCTCTTTTTGCCGCCTCCACTTTCCCCTGGGGCAGCAGCGCCAGCTGCGAAACTTTAGCTGCCACAAATAAGCTGGCAGAAGCATTTTTGCAGGCCGCCACGCAGGCGCCGCAACCAATGCATGCTGCACCGGTAAAGGCCAGGTCTGCGTCTTCCTTGCTCACCGGCATAGCGTTGGCATCAGGAGCGCTGCCGGTATTCACCGAGACATACCCTCCGGACTGGATGATCTTGTCGAAAGCACTGCGATCGATCATCAGATCTTTGATAATTGGAAACGCCTTTGCCCGCCAGGGCTCTATGGTAATAGTTTCCCCGTCCTTAAAATTACGCATATGCATCTGGCATACGGTAATCGCCTCATCGGGTCCGTGCGGCCTCCCGTTGATGTAGAGGCTGCACATCCCGCAGATCCCTTCGCGACAGTCGTGGTCGAAGCTTACAGGCATCTCAAATTTATCCACAAGGGACTCATTGAGGAGGTCCAGCATCTCTAAAAATGAAGCATCGGGAGAAATATCGGTTACTTTATATTTTTCGAAACGGCCTTTTTCTTTGGGCCCGTCTTGTCGCCATATTTTTAATGTAAAGTTCATAGTATATCCTTTTACAAATCAATTAATAATAACACACCCCTATTTATAATTCCTGGTTTTTACCTCAATATATTCATAGTCTAAAGGTTCCTTATTATGCACCGGCTCTTTGCCTTCGGCATGTTCCCATGCGCTGACATACATCAGGTTTTTATCATCCCTGAGGGCTTCACCCTCTTTGGTCTGATACTCTTCGCGGAAGTGTCCGCCACAGGATTCTTTTCTTTCGAGGGCATCCCGCGCCATCAGCTCGCCCATCTCAAAGAAATCAGCCACACGTGAGGCCTTCTCCAGCTCAGGGTTCACTTCGTTTATATCTCCGGGAATGCGTACATTGCTCCAGAACTCCTCGCGCAGCGCCTTAATCTCTTTAATGGCCTGCTCCAGGTTTTCCTTGTTGCGGCTCATACCTACCTTGTCCCACATAATATGTCCGAGGCGTTTATGGAAGTGGTCGGTAGTTTTTTCGCCTTTGATGTCCAGCAATTTTTGCAGCCTCTCCTTCACCCCTTTTTCTGCCTCATCAAATTCAGGGGTGTCGGTTTTAAAGCGGGGCACATTGATCTGGTCTGCCAGATAGTTTTGTATGGTATACGGAAGAATAAAATACCCGTCGGACAGCCCCTGCATCAGTGCGGAGGCTCCCAGCCTGTTGGCGCCGTGGTCGGAGAAGTTGGCTTCGCCGCCCACAAACAACCCGGGGATGGTCGATTCCAGCTCATAGTCTACCCACAGCCCTCCCATGGTATAGTGCACCGCCGGGTAAATCATCATAGGTGTTTCGTAAGGGTTCTCATCCACAATCTTCTCATACATCTGGAAGAGGTTGCCGTAGCGGGCTTTGATAGCCTCCTTGCCCAGCCTCTTGATAGAATCTTTAAAATCCAGATATACGGCCAGCCCCGTGGGTCCCACGCCATAGCCGGCATCACAGCGCTCTTTGGCAGCGCGCGAGGCCACATCACGCGGCACCAGGTTACCAAAAGCAGGGTAACGCCGCTCCAGGTAGTAGTCGCGGTCTTCTTCAGCTATTTCGGTAGGCTTAAGCTCGCCTTTCTGTATCTTTTCGGCATCTTCCTTATTTTTAGGCACCCAGATGCGTCCGTCGTTGCGCAGGCTCTCACTCATCAGCGTAAGCTTCGACTGATAATCGCCGTGGACAGGGATACAGGTAGGGTGGATCTGTGTGAAAGAAGGATTGCCAAACATGGCTCCCTTTTTATAGGCCTGCCATATGGCACTGCCGTTGGATGTCATGGCGTTGGTGGAAAGGAAAAATACGTTGCCATAGCCTCCTGTAGCCAGCACCACGGTATGAGCGGCATGGCGCTCTATTTCGCCGGTGACGATGTTGCGTACAATAATGCCACGGGCGCGGCCGTCAATCTTCACCAGGTCCATCATCTCGCGGCGGGTGAGAAGCTCTACCGTCCCTTTATTAATCTCTTTGCTAAGCGACCCGTAGGCGCCCAGCAGCAGTTGTTGTCCGGTTTGTCCCTTGGCATAAAAGGTCCTCGACACCAATGCGCCCCCAAAAGAACGGTTGTCGAGCGTTCCGCCATACTCACGCGCAAAAGGCACCCCTTGCGCCACAGCCTGGTCGATGATGGCATTGCTCAGCTCGGCAAGGCGATAGACATTAGACTCGCGTGCGCGGTAATCGCCCCCCTTAACGGTATCGTAAAAGAGGCGGTAGACGCTGTCACCATCATTCTGATAGTTTTTGGCAGCATTGATGCCTCCCTGTGCTGCAATGGAGTGGGCGCGGCGCGGACTGTCCTGTATGCAAAACACTTTTACATTAAAACCCAGTTCTCCTAAAGAGGCCGCAGCAGCAGCCCCGGCCAGCCCGGTACCCACCACGATAACATCCAGCTTACGCTTGTTGGCAGGATTGACAAGCGCCTGATTATTTTTATAGTTGGTCCATTTCTCTTCTATAGAACCTTCTGGTATTTTGGAATTTAATTTTGTCATGATATCTTAAAGTTTTATTGTCAAAGAATCTTATGCAACCAAAAAGTATACTGGTATGGAGATAAACCCGAGGCAGACTACAAGCGCATAGATAGTGCCGATGGTTTTTATAACCGGCGTATAGCTCGGGTGGTTGAGGCCTAACGTCTGGAATGCCGACTGAAATGCGTGGTTCAGGTGGACAGCTAAAAACACAAAGGCCACAATATACACTACCGAATAGATGATTTCGTTGGTGAACAGGTAAACGGCCAGCTCATAGAAATGCTCTTCGGCCGGTTGCGGAACATTGGCTGCGGCCATCGGCTCTACTACCCCCAGCTTCACAAAATAGAAGTGGATGAAGTGAAGTACCAAAAAGATAAAAATGACAATACCGGTATGGATCATAAAGCGTGACCCAAAAGTGGTCTCGCTTTTACCGTAAACGGTATAGCGCTGCCCGCGTGCCTTCCAGTTTTGCACCTGTATGATGATGCCCAGTACAATATGTACCAAAAAAGCAGCCATCAGCACCACTTCAAATACTTTTACCACAGGATTAGTGCTCATAAAGTGGGCAGCCTCTGCAAAAATCTCTGCATGCCCTTCTGTTATAGGCATAAGAAACAGGTTTATCCCAAGGTGTACGATAAGAAACAGTATCAAAAACAACCCGGCAATAGCCAGCACTGTTTTTTGTGTGATTGATGATAGATGAAACCCTTTGTTATTCATAATGCGTAGATTAATACGATAATAATTTATTGGTTTGTCTGAAATTTATTTACTTTACACCATATTTTATTTGTGAAATATCTAAAAATATAGATATTTATAGCAAATGTATCATTAAAAAAATGAACTGAAACAATCTATAAAATTTAAATCACATCTAAATAACAAAAAATATGCGCTATAAAAAAGCCCCAAAGGATTTTTTTTCCCGAAACCGTTCCAAACTCGCCAAAAACCTGCCGGAGAAATCGCTGGTCATCGTCCATTCCAGCGATGAGATGCCCCGCAACGGTGATCAGACTTATCCTTTCAGGCAACTGTCCGACCTTTTTTACCTTACGGGACTGGATCAGGAGAAGTGCATTCTGGTAATGGCACCGGGGCACCCCGACCGGAAGATGCGCGAGATGGTCTTTACTATCAAAACCAATGAAAAAATGGTGACCTGGAGTGGCTACCGGTATACTAAAGAGCAGGCGCAGGAAGTGTCGGGCATCAGCTCGGTTTTCTGGTCAGAAGATTTTGATGCTTACCTCAGGGCATTGATGGTGTGGGCCGGGCATGTTTTCCTTCATCAAAATGAGTATCCGAAATTTACTACGGAGGTGCCGCTAAAAAACGAGCGATTTATTGCAACACTAAAAGCCGCTTACCCCCTTCACCGCTATTACCGCCTGGCGCCATTGCTTAAACGGCTGCGCTCACAAAAAGCCCCCGAAGAGCTGGAGATAATGCAGCACGCCTGCAACATTACCAACAGCGCCTTCCGCAGAGTACTAAGCACCCTGAAGCCGGGAATGCAAGAGTATGAAGTGGAAGCGGAAATAACTTATATATTTCTGAAAAATGGCGCCTCAGGCCATGCTTATGCGCCTGTCATCGCTTCAGGCAAAAACGCCTGCATCCTTCATTATATTGATAACGATCAGTCCTGTGAAGATGGCGAGCTGCTCCTGATGGATTTCGGGGCGGAATATGGCAACTATGCTGCCGACTGCTCCCGCACTATTCCCGTCAACGGGAGATTTACCCCGAGGCAGCGCGAGTGTTATGAAGCGGTGCTGAGGGTGCAGAAAAAAGCCGAAAAGCTATTTGTGCCCGGAAACACTATCAACTTTGTGGATAAAAAGGTGAAAAAGATGATGGAGAAGGAGATGATAGGGCTGGGCCTGTTTACGGAGGAAGATGTTAAAAATCAGGATGAAAACAACCCGATGTTTTTTAAGTACTTTATGCACGGCATGAACCATTTTATAGGGCTGGATGTACACGATGTTGGCGACAAGCATATGGCCTTTAAAGATGGCATGGTGCTTACCTGCGAGCCAGGACTGTATATCCCCGCAGAAAACATAGGGATCCGTATAGAAGATGACATCGTTGTGGGCAAATCACCGCGTAACCTCATGAAAGACATCCCCAAAGAGGTGGCCGAAATTGAGCAACTGATGCTTAAGCAATAAGACGGCTTCCGGCGCAGCCATATTAATGTGCATTCAAACACTCGATAACCAATTTTGTTAACAGAGCAACCAAACTATAAAATCATGATTAAAAAAATATTTCTGCTTCTCATCATGCCATCACTGCTCCTTTCAGGATGCTATTATGGCAACCTTTCGGAGGATGATGACCGCCCTGACTATGTGGTGGCTATCCATGGCGGTGCCGGATGGATTTTAAAAGAGAATATTTCTGAAGAGAAAGAGGCCGCCGCCACTGCCAAACTCAACGAAGCCCTGGAAGCTGCCGAAAAGGTGTTACAAAACGGGGGCCACGCTGTGGAAGCTGTGGAGGCCGCCATAAATATTCTGGAAAATGACCCGCTCTTTAATGCCGGAAAAGGGGCCGTTTTAACCGCTGAAGGAACTGCTGAGCTGGACGCCTCCATAATGAACGGAGAAGACCAAAACGCCGGGGCCATAGCAGGGGTGAAGCACATAAAAAACCCTATCTCGGCAGCGCGCCTGGTGATGCAAAAATCGAAGCACGTGATGCTGGCCGGCGAGGGTGCCGACAATTATGCTGCTGACAATGGACTGGATACGGTGCCTAACGCCTATTTTATCACCGAAGCGAGGGCTGCTAACTACAATAAAAATCATCCTGACAAAGCGCCGGTACATAAATATGGTACGGTAGGATGTGTGGCTCTCGACAGTAAGGGAAACCTGGCGGCGGGCACCTCCACAGGAGGGATGTCTGATAAGGAATATGGCCGCATCGGCGACTCGCCAATCATCGGTGCAGGCACCTATGCGCACAACGAAACCGTAGCCGTCAGCGCCACAGGACACGGCGAATGGTTTATACGCCATGCCGTTGCCCATGATATCCATGCTATGGTAGAGTATAACCGGTGGACGGTGGAGCGTGCCGCCGACTTTATTATCCACCGGAAATTTAAGTATTATGATGTGAACGGAGGGGTTATCGTACTGGGAAAGTCCGGAAATGTGGCCATGCCCTTCAACACCCCGGGGATGTACCGCGGATATCTTAAATCAACCGGAGAAAGGGAAGTAAAGCTCTACGGAGAAGAGTAAAAATTAGTGTTTTTTCACAATTTCTGATATCGGCGTTGATACTCAAATCTTAAATCTCCGAATCCGCCGGCAGGCTGATACTGTGGTTGAGAGTTTTTGTGCGCCCCCATAATAATGCGGGGAAGGATTTGATTCTTAATATTCTGAAACAACCACGCTCAGTATACAGACAAACACTAAGGGAAAGAGCGCATCCGGGTGTACTATGAGAGATAAGTTATTAAATATACAGATATGCGTAAAACAGTGTTGTGGTTGTTTCTTGTTGTGAGCCTTGCCGCACAGGGACAGCAGTTTTCGATACCGCTCATCAAGAAGCACTACCAATCACTTACTTCCAATGCGGAGATGATGCATTTTCTTGACAGCCTCCGGAAAACCAGCGCTGTTATCCACCTCGATACCACCGGATATTCGGTTAATGATAAGGTCATTCCCTTGCTACGCATTCAACAGGATGAGGTATACGAAGAAAAGCCCTTCATCTATCTTTTTGCTCAGCAGCACGGCGATGAGCCTTCCGGTAAAGAGGGCCTGCTGTTGCTGGCAGAGGACTTTGCTGCCGGCAATCTTCATCATATCCTGGATAGCGTTAATGTACTACTCATCCCCCAGAGCAATCCTGACGGCGCGGATCAGCACCGGCGGCGCACCTCACAGGATGTGGACATGAACCGCGACCACCTCGTTTATCAGGCGCCGGAAACAAGGGTTATACAAGAAGTTTTTGAAAAGTATGCCCCCATCGTAACTGTAGACATCCATGAGTATTATCCCTATGGCGCATCGTGGATAGATTTCGGATACCGGCGCGATTTTGATATACAAGTGGGCACCCTTACCAACCCCAACATATCCGATTCCATAATCCGCTATCAGAAAACAAAAACGCTGCCTTATATAAAAAAGCACCTCGAAAAATCCGGATTCTCCTTCTTTGAATACACATTAGGCCATTTCCCGTCGGGCGAACGTCTGCGCCAAAGCACTACCGATATTAATGACGGGAGGCAAAGTTTTGGAATTACCAATACACTGTCCTTTATCACCGAGGGGATGAATGGCAAAGACAGCCTGCACCGCATCAGGGAGAGGGCGTTAAGTCAGTATGAAACTGCTAAGGCTTTTTGTGAATTTACAGCTGATAACCTCACAGAGGTGAAAAGGCTGGTAAGCAATGCGCAAAGCGCCCTCCTTGACACGCTCCGGCAGAAAACCACCATCCGGCAGGATCACTTTAACAGCGAAGATACGCTCTGCTACCCCCTGAAGAACGTAGCAACCGGTGAAGACACCGTTTTTCATGTCACTAATTATTTCGGCGATATTCGTCCACTGCTGGAGGTCGAGGCCCCTAAAGGATATCTTGTTCCAAAGCGCGATACACTATTGGTGGCCCTTTTAAAACATAATCACTTTAAATATTCTTCCTACAAGCGGGACAAGCGCGACCTGATTCTGGGCCGGCAGATTCTGGAGGTAGATCGCGTAGAAAACGAAGGCATCAAAACTAATTATCCATTACTAATGGATAAGCTGATGAATGACATCAACCCCGAAGACTACTTTTTTGTCCCGGTCAGACAGCTCAGGCGCCATAAGGTGATTATCGCTTTTGAGCCGCAGTCGATGTTTGGGATAGGCTTTTATGACTTGTTCTCAGGATATATGAAAAAAAACCGCCTCTTTCCTGTTTTGCGGGTAGAGTAAAAAATACAGCGCCCCCTTTACCTGCAAAACGAATCGCAATGAAATGAGTGATGTAACCGTTTTTTCTATAGACATGTGATGCCTCTGGCATCGGTTCGCTGGAGGTTTTTGGGTAAATGGAAAGGTGCCAGCCGCATGAAAACCTTGGTGATTCCATTGCAGGCTTTCTCCCCTCATCCCAAAAGCCGGCCTGGATAATAAGCTAATAAGGTCTGGAGGGAGGGGTGGGATATTTTTCCTGCTAAGGTTTGGCGGAGAGGAATAAGGTTTTTGATAGCCAGGCTTTTTGATAATTTTCTTCAAAGAAAGCAACAGGGAACTCTTATTCCCGGCCTAAATAGCTACAGATAAAATCTTTTGATAGCCGGAGGTTTTTAATGGCTTTCTAAACCAGTGCCTGCTACAGGAAAACCTTATTCGGCGGCCTCTTTAACCTTAGTAGGCAAATGACCACCCCCTGATTTTTAACCTTATTTCTTCAGTCCGTTCGTTTAGAAGAAAAATCATGATGTGAAAAAGAAGGCTTTAAGTGCCAGCGTTACAAACGCGAATAGTAGTCGGCACGCGATGCAATCGCGCGCCAACCCCAACAAAACGAAAGCTAAAAATCGCTATTTTACCGCACCGCACTTATTTGCTCCTTATACCGATTACTATTTGAATTGCGCCTTTGGCGGGGCGGGCGATCTGAACCAGTAAAACAATCAGGATAATATCGAGGATTATCTTACCCTGCCCCTTCAACGCAACATCATCTTCACCGTATCCTTGATGCTTTGCTTATCAAAGCCGCACTGGCGGTGCAACTCACCGGGCTTACCCTGCTCAATAAACCTGTCGGGCACCCCAAGGCGTTTCACTTGGGCATGATGACCATTATCGGCCATAAACTCAAGTACGGCGCTTCCCAGGCCACCTGTAGTGGTGCCATCTTCAAGGGTGATAATTCTGCTAAAATTCTTTAAGGCATGGTGCAGCAGCTCTTCATCCAGAGGTTTTAAAAAGCGCATATTATATACCGTAACGCCTATGCGCTCCTGTTGCAGCTCTTTTGCCGCCTCCAGGGCAAAATTCCCGGCATGTCCGATGGCGATAACCGCGATGTCTTCCCCTTTGTGCACCACCTCTCCTTTTCCGGGCTTCAATGCTTCGAAAGGCGTCTTCCATTCAGGCATTACCCCCCTGCCTCGCGGATAGCGAATCACGAAAGGGCCTTTCCCTCCCAGCTGGGCGGTGTACATCATATTGCGCAGCTCTTGTTCATTCATGGGGGCAGCAATAGTCATATTAGGAATACTCCTGAAGTAGGCCAGGTCGAACACGCCGTGATGTGTGGCGCCATCTTCCCCTACAAGCCCTCCGCGGTCGAGGCAAAACACCACATCCAGGTTCTGCAGCGCCACATCATGGATCACCTGGTCGTAGGCGCGCTGCATAAAAGAGCTGTAGATATTACAAAACGGCATCAGGCCCTGCACGGCCATCCCTGCCGAAAAAGTAACCGCGTGTTGTTCTGCAATACCCACATCAAACACACGCTGCGGCATATGATGCATCATAATATTAAGGGAGCATCCCGTAGGCATGGCCGGAGTAACCCCTACAATTTTTTCGTTATCACGTGCCAGCTCAAGGATGGTTTTTCCGAATACGGATTGATATTTTGGCGCCATCTTTCCTTCACAGGGTTCCTTTTTCACCTCTGCGCCGGTATTTTTGTCGAAAAGTCCCGGAGCATGAAAGCGCACCTGGTCCTTTTCCGCCATATCAAAACCTTTTCCTTTCTTAGTAATGCAGTGCAGCAGTTTAGGGCCGGGGATATGCCTGAGGTCGCGCATTATTTTAATCAGCGAAGCGGTGTCGTGGCCATCCACAGGACCAAAGTACCGCAAATTGAAAGCTTCGAAGAGGTTGCTGCGGTCGAGCAGCGATGACTTTACAGCATTACTTACCTGCCTGATCATCGCCCTTGAGTTCTTGCCATACTTGGTGTTGCCCCCCAACAACCTCCACACAAAATCCTTAAACCGGTTATAGGTGCGCGATGCAGTGATGTGGGCAAAATATTCCTTCAGGGCGCCATTGTTCTTGTCGATTGCTATTCCGTTATCATTGAGGATTACCAGGATATTTGAATTGGCAACGCCCGCATTATTCAGCGCCTCCATAGCCATCCCTGCCGTCATGGCACCATCGCCGATTACGGCGATATGCTGCCGTCCGTTTTCTTCGAGCAGCGCGGAGGCTACCGCCATTCCCAAAGCGGCAGAGATCGATGTAGAGGAGTGGCCCGTGCCAAAAGCATCATATTCGCTTTCGCTGATTTTGGGGAAACCGCTGAGGCCATCGAGTATCCGGTTCAGGTGAAAACGGTCACGCCGCCCGGTAATAATCTTATGGGCATAAGCCTGATGACCCACATCCCACACAATCTTATCATACGGCGTATTAAAAACGTAATGCAGTGCCAGGGTAATCTCCACCACTCCGAGGTTAGCCCCCACATGGCCGGGGTTTTCTGATACAATATCGATAATAAACTTACGCAACTCCGCAGCAAGCATATCCAGCTCCGCTTCGCTCAGTTTTTTTAAATCCGCCGGTGAATTGATCGTGTTCAGGATACTTGTGCTGCCGTTACCCATAACAATGAATTATTGTGCAAAGTTACATATTTTGCGGTTGTGCATGTATGTGCTTTGTTATAAGCATTTTATAAAGCCTCTTTTTTTGGTGCTAACACTTTGGATAGCTTTTTTCGCAACTCGTGTAACTTTTTCTCCTTTTCTGAATACATCATTGCAATATTAATATATTTTTATCGGACTTTGAAATATTCCTGTAGTTAAAACATGGAATATAGTCTGGCCTTGAAGAAACCGGGCTAACATCAAGTGTATATTGACCGTTCTTTGACATCAGCCGCCCTGACATCAAATGCCTGTGGGCATAACGGGAAAAGTGTATCTGATAACTATCAAAAAAAAGAAATAGAGGTCACCATTTAAATTCATATCTTTACACCCTAAAAACAAGAGAAAACATGGAAATATTCAGAGGTCAAAACCTTATAGAGTTTACTGAACGCTTCAAAACGGATGAAGATTGTTTGATG